>OHQA01000028.1_pt1 | contig 198515 bp, 159 predicted proteins | sample 1577921 | NCBI WGS metagenome assembly OHQA01 (sample SAMEA3879570, study PRJEB24766) | human gut metagenome | biome: human-associated habitat; feature: feces | place: USA | collected 1985/1987 | reverse complement strand
TATATATGAAGAAAATAGTTATCGCTATAGACGGCCACTCTTCCAGTGGCAAAAGCACCATGGCTAAAGATCTTGCCAAGGAGATTGGATATACGTATATCGATACGGGTGCCATGTATCGGGCCGTGACTTTGTATTGCATCCAGCATGGATTTTTTGAGGGAGAGAAGATTAAGGAGGAAGAGCTGAAGGCTTCTATCCATGATATCGATATTTCATTTCGTTTGAACGCGGAGACCGGCCGGCCGGATACCTATTTGAACGGTGTGAATGTAGAGAAAGAGATCCGTGGTATGGAAGTGGCGGATAAAGTGAGTCCGGTAGCCACTCTAGGCTTTGTGCGCCGTGCGTTGGTCGCTAAGCAACAAGAGATGGGAAAGGCGAAAGGCATCGTGATGGATGGCCGTGATATCGGTACGGTCGTATTCCCGGATGCGGAGTTGAAGCTTTTCGTGACGGCCTCGCCGGAGGTACGTGCCAAGCGCCGGGTCGATGAGCTGGAGGCGAAAGGGATCCCCGCTTCTTACGAGGAAGTGCTGGAGAATGTGAAGAAGCGGGATTATATAGATTCAACCCGGGAGGAAAGTCCTTTGAGACAAGCTGATGATGCCTTGGTATTGGATAATTCCCATATGACCTTGGAAGAGCAAAAGGCTTGGTTGCTGGAACAATATCATAAAGCGATCGGTTCATAAACGAGTGCTTGGAGTTTCCTATAAAGAAAACTTTTGTCTCTTCGAATGAAAACTATAGTTTCGTTACTAGGAAACAAAAGTTTCTCTTAGGGAAAACTCTAGTTTTGTTATGAAGAAACTATAGTTTCTTGTGATTGAAAATTAAGAAAACTGTAAGTGCTTGTTTGTTAATGATATTATAGATATGATAGAAGTCGAGATAGATAAAGATTCCGGATTCTGTTTTGGGGTTGTCACCGCCATAGAGAGCGCTGAGCGGGAGCTGGGAAATACGGATACGCTGTATTGCCTAGGCGATATCGTTCATAACAGTTTGGAGGTGGAGCGGTTGGAGCATATGGGGCTGCATACGATCGACCATGAGGGACTTTCAAGGTTGAGAGACCGGAAGGTGTTGCTCCGGGCGCATGGCGAGCCACCTTCTACCTATGCTTTAGCGAAGCGAAACAATATCACGATTATAGACGCTACTTGCCCGGTTGTCTTGCGTTTGCAGCGCAAGATCCATAAATGTTATCAAGAGACCCGGGCGAATAACACCCAGTTGGTTATCTATGGGAAGAAAGGCCATGCGGAGGTGAATGGCTTGGTGGGGCAGACGGAGGGCACGGCGATTGTCATCGAGAAAATAGAAGACCTCGATCGTCTGGACTTTACCCGTGCGATCAGTCTGTTTTCCCAAACCACGAAGTCCTTGGATGGATTCAAGGCGGTAGTGGCGGAGATCAAGCAGCGGATGGCGGAAGGGGTGGAGTTTAATTATTACGATACGATTTGTCGTCAGGTGGCGAATCGTCTTCCGAATATAAAAGCGTTCGCCTCCAGCCACGATTGGGTCTATTTTGTGGCCGGTCGTAAGAGTTCCAACGGAAAGATGCTGTTCGAGGAGTGCCGGAAAGCGAACCCGAATACGCTCTTTATTTCCGAGGTATCAGAGATTACCGAGCCTTTGCCCGAGGGCGTGCGCCGGGTCGGGGTTTGCGGTGCTACATCCACTCCCAAGTGGTTGATGGAGGAAGTAGCGGTCCGGATCAAGGAATTGAACGCTTCGGAATGATATTTTGATTAAGATTACGTGAACTTTCCGGGAGAAAGACAGAAGGATAACTAAATATTTACTACTTTTGCCGGAGAACATTAAAATCAATGACGCTATGTCTACAGTAAAGTGTGTTGGTATTTTAACGTCCGGAGGTGATGCCCCGGGAATGAATGCCGCTATTCGTGCGGTAACACGTTCCGCTATTTATAACGGAATGAGAGTGAAAGGTATTTACCGTGGTTACAAAGGGTTGATCTTAGATGAGATTGAAGAGTTTAAGACACAAAATGTCAGTAATATAATTCAACGTGGTGGAACAATCCTTAAGACCGCCCGTTGCGTGGAGTTCAAGACTCCCGAGGGACGAAAACAGGCTTATGATAAGTTGCAAGAGCATGGGATCGATGCCTTGATCGCTATCGGTGGTGACGGAACGTTGACGGGAGCGCGTATTTTCGCTCAGGAGTTTAATTTCCCGATCGTAGGATTGCCGGGTACGATTGATAATGACTTGTATGGCACGGATACGACGATCGGTTATGATACAGCCTTGAACACGATCATGGAATGCGTGGATAAGATCCGTGATACGGCTACTTCGCATGATCGTCTATTTTTTGTGGAGGTTATGGGACGCGACGCCGGTTTCTTGGCGTTGAACGGAGCGATCGCTTCTGGCGCCGAAGCCGCTATTATCCCGGAAATCTCCTTGGAGAAAGACCAATTGGCCGAGATGATCGAGAATGGATTCCGTAAGTCCAAGAACAGTAGTATCGTATTGGTTGCCGAAAGTGAGGTAACCGGTGGCGCTATGGGTGTCGCTGAGCGTGTGAAGAAGGAATATCCGCAGTTCGACGTGCGTGTCTCTATTTTAGGTCACTTGCAGCGTGGTGGTTCTCCTACGGCACAAGACCGGATATTGGCGACTCGTATGGGTGTGGCCGCGATCGATGCCTTGTTGGATGACCAGCGTAACGTGATGATGGGTATCCAGAACGACCAGATCGTCTATGTACCGTTCTCTAAAGCGATCAAGAATGATAAGCCTATTAACCGGGATTTGTTGAACACGCTCCGTGTTTCTTCAATCTAAATAAGGCATATGTTTATACGAATAGGAACCCGGATGTAGCGATTGCGTACATCCGGGTTTTTATTTGAAGAACCTGATATCATGAAGAAGTATAGCGGCGTGGCCTTGCATGTAATCGTATTTGTCTTTCTGTTTATCTTCTTGAGGATATTCAGTGAGTACCATTTTTACTGTGTCGAGCAGAACCAGTTATTCCAGTTGACTCCCATTTTTATTATCGATAAGTTAATGCAACCGGGAGGTTTAGCGATGGTTCTCTCCGGTTGTTTGGTGCAGTTCTTCATTCTCCCGAATGTGGGAGCTATGATAACGGCGGCCCTGCTGACAAGCCTAGGGGCCTTGTTCTGGGCGATCTTGAAGCGGATCGATCCGCGAAGCCATGGTATTTTATGGGCTTGGCTTCCCGTCCTATCTTTGTTGTTTGTGCAATGGGATTTTAATTACAGGTTTCAAGGAACGGTCGCCTTCGGTATGATGCTGCTTGCTTTATATCTCGTTTTAGGGATAAGGAATTTCATACCTCGTTTGATAGCAAGTCTGTTTGCCTCCCTGTTACTCTTTGGGTTGGCCGGGCCGGTCTCTTTGTTGTTTGCCTTATCCATGGTCGGATATGAGGCCATGAGCCGGACGCCCCGTTGGTATTATTCTGCGATTTTACCGATGATCGTGTTGATCTTGGGTGGATTATGTGTGCGTTACTCGGTGATCGGAGAATACCGCTTTGTCTTTTTACCGGATAGTTATTATTATTTCCGTTTGGTGCCGGATAAGGTAATTTATTTCTCATGGATCGCTTTCTATGCGGCGTTGGTTGTAACCTGCCTCTGTAAAAACAAGGAATCATGGGCTGGTAAAAAGCGTCTAGCGCTGGGAATCTCCCAATTCATTATCTTAGGGCTTATCTTCTGGAAAGGCTTCGATCTATATGGCGAACAGAAATCATACCGTTTGAAGATGATGGACTATTTTACTCGGACAGAGCAATGGGACCGGATCTTGGTATCATGCAAGGAGCCGACCACTAATCAACTCTATTTATGTTACCAAAATATGGCTTTGGCCCGGAAAGGTATTCTGGCGGATGAGGCGTTTAAGTACACGCAGCACGGGCCTCGTGGATTAATGGTGGCATGGAATAAATCGACCACCATATCCGCCTTGTTGAGTGATGTTTATTTTACGATGGGAAATGTCGCCGCGGCTCAAGAGATGGCATTCGAGAGTAATATCGGCGCTTTATGTGATGGAAATCCCCGCATGACGCAACGTTTGGTGCAAACGAACTTGATTTATGGAGCCTATCCGGTCGCGGAGAAATATATCGCTGTCTTAGAGAATACTTTCTATTATAAGGATTGGGCCAAAGCGCAGCGGAAATTCCTGTATAATGATGAGGCGGTCGAGACAGATCCTCTATTGGGGAATATGCGCAGGAACCTGCTAGCTGAGAATCATCTGATCCAGATGGATGGATTCGACACGGACTTGATTCGCTTGGCGGAGCAGAATCCTTCCAATAAAGCCGCTTTCCACTATGCCGGCGTGTTCTATCTTTTAGCAAAAGATGTGATGCGCTTTAAGACGTTGGTGGAAACCTATTACGGAACGGATTTACTCCCTTCTTTACCGGTCTCTTTTCAAGAGGCGGTCATCATCCTATCGGAGAAAGATCCGGATTACTGGAAACGTTTCGGTGTCTCGGAATCTATCGTAGGGCGATTCACCGATTATAAGAGGCAAGTGCTCGCTGGGCGGAATAATAGTAATGCGCTGCCCGGTTTGATGTATCGCTCTTATGGCGATACCTATTGGTATTATTATATGTTTAAATAGGAGATGAGAAAAATGTATATAATAAGATGTATATGTCTGTGGATGATTCTGGGCTTGATGGCTTGTTCCGGTCCGGTACGTATACAGAAGAATCTGGAAGTCAAGCCGGAGATCTTTCCGGATTATGTGGATGTGACAATCCCGCCGAATATAGCTCCCTTGAATTTTAAGCTGAAAGATGCTTGCGTTGAGGCCCGTGCCATTCTCGAATGTGGCCCGGAGAAATTAGAGATCAAGACCGGGAAAGACGCTTGTTTCGTGATCCCGGCCTCCGGTTGGAAAAGGCTGTTGCGTGCCGCTTCCGGGAATCATCTGAATGTAACCGTACAAGCCTTCGTGAATGATGAATGGATCGCGTATGCCCCCTTCATCATCAAGGTGGCGAAGGAGCCGGTCGATGGTTGGTTGGCTTATCGTTTAATCGAACCGGGCTATGAGTTGTGGAACCGTATGGGTATCTATCAACGTAACTTGGAAAATTATACGGAGAACGCGATCATCGAAAATAAGATGAGCGGCAATAACTGTATGAACTGCCATTCTTTCTGTATGCAGAATCCGGAGAAAATGCTTTTCCATATGCGTGAGACCTATTCTTGTACCTTATTGATCGATGGAGATAAAGTGGAGAAGCTGAATACGAAGACCGATCAGACCCTTTCTCCACTGGTCTATCCTTCTTGGCATCCTTCCGGAAAATATGTCGCTTTCTCTGTGAATAAAACCAAGCAAGCGTTTCATATGAACGATAGGAATCGGGTGGAGGTATTCGACTCGGCCTCGGATGTGGTCGTCTATGATACGCAAAAGCATGAGATCGTGACTTCTCCGCTGCTGTCTTCAGAGGGAGCGTTCGAGACTTTCCCTACATTTTCCCCGGATGGAAATACGCTCTATTTCTGTTCGGCTAAAGCCCGTACGATGCCCAAGGAATACGATCAAGTGAGATACGATCTATGCTCAGTCTCGTTCGATCCCGCTACACGCCGTTTCGGGACGGTAGTCGATACTTTATATAAGGCATCGGAGATCGATAAAAGCGTTTCTTTTCCCCGGGTTTCCCCGGATGGAAAGTATTTGCTCTATACCTTGTCCGGTTATGGGAATTTCTCTATTTGGCATAAGGATGCCGATTTGTACATGATTGATTTATCGACTCTGCGAAGTTATCCATTGGAGGCGGCGAATAGCGACGATGTGGAAAGCTATCATTCATGGAGTAGCGATAGTCGTTGGATCGTGTTTAGCAGCCGTCGGATGGATGGTTTGTATACAAGGCTGTTCATCGCTTATATCGATGAGAAAGGACAGGCTTGCAAACCTTTCCTGTTACCCCAGAAGGATACGGATTTTTATTTTCGCTTTATGAAATCCTACAATATACCTGAATTCATCACAGGAGAGGTAAAGAGACAAGGGCGTGCGTTGGCCGTGAAAGCGAAAGAAGACAAAGGAGTCGATGTAAGGTTCAAGTAAAAAAGAGTGTAGCATGATCAGATCGTGCGACACTCTTATGCTTTTATACCTATTTCGTAGCGATATTATCCAAGAACAGATCGATCATCCGTTTGGCTGCCACGAAAGAGCTGATCTCGTTGTTCAAGACTTGCTTCTCCGTTTGTTCCAGCATGCCTTCTACCGCCGGGTTATGATAGAACTTATCCCGCAACGTGTCGTTGATGCTTTCGTACATCCAGTATTTAGCTTGCTCGTTACGTTTGTAATCGAAGTAGCCGTTCTTTTTGGTGAACTCCATGTACTCTCCGATCATATCCCATATTTCTTTGATACCTAGGTTGTAATAGCCGGAATAAGTCAATACTTTCGGGAACCAGCCCGATTCCGAAGGTGGGAAAAGATGTAAGGCGTTCCGGAATTGAGCGGCGGCGAGATTCGCCTTTTCGATATTGTCTCCATCCGCCTTATTGATAATAATACCGTCCGCCATTTCCATGATACCTCGTTTGATACCCTGCAACTCATCTCCGGTACCGGCCAATTGAATCAACAGGAAGAAGTCCACCATCGAATGTACGGCCGTCTCGCTTTGTCCGACACCCACGGTCTCTACGAATACGGTATCGAAACCGGCGGCCTCGCATAATACGATCGTCTCACGGGTCTTACGGGCGACCCCCCCTAAGGAGCCTGCGGATGGTGAAGGACGGATAAAGGCGTTTTTCTCTCTCGACAAGGCCTCCATACGAGTCTTATCTCCTAGGATACTACCTTTCGAGCGTTCGCTACTCGGGTCGATCGCTAGTACGGCAAGCTTACGCCCTTGGTTGATCAAGTGCATACCGAAAGAGTCGATAGAGGTACTCTTTCCCGCTCCGGGAACACCCGTAATACCGATACGAACCGATTTCCCGGCGAAAGGCAAACATTTCTCGATAATCTCCTGCGCCACCTGTTGGTGCTCATGCTTGGAGCTTTCCACCAAGGTAACTGCTTGACTGAGTATCGTGATATTCCCTTTTAAGATACCTTCCACGAATTCGGAAGGCGTATATACCTTGCGTTGGACACGCTTTTTTATATAAGGATTTACGGTAGGGACATCCGCAATGCCCTTATTCACTTTCAATCCCTTGTACTGATCATCGTTTTCTGGATGTTCCATATCAATCTATTATTTGTATGCCGTCACCTTGATCAAGCGGATAGGCCCGTTCGGGTCGTTGCATACGACATTAATAAGTGCTTCAAGTTTTGTCTTTATCTCTTTCGGTCGCAAGGTTACTTTGAAAGTAGCGGTCGCTCCCGGTTTAAGTTCTTTCTTGCCGCCGGACAAATCGACACGCTCATCATCACAAGTGACGCTGTAGATCGTGAGCGGAGTCTTTCCGGCATTCGTAATCTCAAACGTACCCGATACCTTACCACCGATCAACGGAACGATACTTTTCTTGTTCGGTAGCTTGCCGAATTCCAGTAAAGTGCCGGATAATTCCGCTATCGGGGCTTGGGCTTTATCCGCAGCGGATAGTTTGCTGAAATTATCGGTCACGTTGGCGGAGATCTGGATCTCTCCGGATACTTCCTTCTTTCCGGCGCTCTGTATCATGATCGGCAAAAGCGTAGAGACTCGTCCTTTCCGCTTCAGGACCTTGGCATCCATAAGGATCGTAATGGCACCGACCTCGTCCGGTTGAAGGGTAGCCGGGTTCACCTGTACGTTAAGGTAGTGAGGTACTTTACCCAGATGAATCGTAGCCGAGGTCTTTCCCTCGTTCTTAATGTTGATCTTCTCGCCCAACGTTTCCTCCGGACGGATACTGCTGAATAGAACAGTCTTCGTATGCAGCTTCAGATCACCGATAGAATAAGGATACGTAAAGACCGGCTGCGAAGGTTTCGGGGTGACATTTCCCTTAATGGCTAGGCTGTAACTCCCTTTCTTCCCATTGCTGAATATCGATACGGTTTTATAAAACGGGCCGGGGCGTCCTTTCGGATTATACGTTATCTTAACTTCACCGGTCTTACCGGGAGCGATCGGCGACTTAGTCCATTCCGGCCGTGTACAACCGCATGACGCGGTAACACGGGTGATGACCAAAGGGGCGTCTCCCGTATTCTTTATCGTGAAAGTATGACTGGCGAATCCATCGGCCTCGGCTATTGTCCCGAAATTATAAGTCAACTCGTCCGACAAGATTTGGGCGCCTTGTTGTGCCCAAGCTGTCGTTATAGATATAATTGCTGTAAGAGCAAGGATCAACCTTTTTATATTCAGCATTCCAATTGGGGGTTTTTTACGTATTTCTTATTCAACCTCTCCCCGGATGTTCATGATGAAGCTTCCGGTTTTTCCGTTACTGTATACGGAAATGGTCTTCGTGAAAGGACCCGGACGTCCTGCCGGATCGAAAGTAACCTTGATCTGGGCTTTCTTACCCGGAGCTACCGGTTCTTTCGGCCATTCCGGGGTCGTACATCCGCAAGACGCGATTACACGTGTAATGACCAGAGGCATATCGCCCGTATTGGATACTTCAAACGTATGGGATACTTTTCCGTCTGCTTCCTTGATGGTACCGAAGTCGAAACTGGTTGTTTCCGCGGAAATAACTGCTTTCTTCTGAGCCGAAGCCATTCCTGTCGCTAACAGGATCGCCATGAAAATAAAAACTATTTGTTTCATCTTATCGTTTAGTTTTAATTCGAATTACAAAGATAGTCATTTCAATTGAAAGTTGAGAATTGAAAACTGAAAATTAGAGGAAGATAACGCTTCTTGCGATGCCTATTCTTACCTTCTTACGGTGCCCATTCTAACCTCCTTATACTGGGCATTGTAAGGAGGTTAGAACGGGCATTGTAAGAAAAGGCTTGTTTAGGGCATGATCCGCAAGCTTTCTCCGGCGGTGTGCGACACGAATTCCGGGGCGTACATACATTGAATCGTACTGATACCTCCGGCGTATTCGCCGCTACGGGATACGTAGACCGGATATTCCAAGACGAACGTACCTTCCGGCAGACGATTGATGAAGAAATTCTCGGATACGTCTTTCGGGGATCTGTAATACCAGATACCGTCTCTTGATTCCGGGCCGGAAAGTTGATCGGCCGGTTCGAAGCAGCCCGCACGTAGATCTTTCAAGAATACGTAATTCATTTCACGGTCTGTCCGGATCGTTAGCCGAACGATTACCTTGTCTCCGATGCGGAGCGGTTGCTCCGGTGTTACGGGACGGATTTGGCGGTTGGTACCGTTATTGGTCTCGACGAATAATTTCTTCTCGACACTCAACACCCCTTTTTGTCCTTTTACCTTGTCGATCTCTTGGAAGTATTGCTCGAAAACAGCTCCCCATGCCGGCGTGTTTCCTTCCTTGCGGATCGAGAGCACGGGGTTGGCGGAATTATTTGCCGGCTCGTTCGGAAGTATCGTTTTGAGGTAACCGGTGGCGATTTCCCCTTCCGCGGTACTATAGATCTTGCCGTCCCATGTCGCTACACAAGTGTTTTGCGTGTTCAGCCAATCGCTACCCGTGAGTAGCAAGGCGTAAATGGCGTTTACCGTGGCGGGTACGGATTCCCAGTTTTGTGTACGTTTCTGGTTTAGCAACCATTGTTTCATCCGGTTTGTATTCTGGGTATCCGGCGCGATCTCGTTAAAGACGGACATTAATAAGCAATGCGTGTCGATCGGTGAGGTGAAATAATCACTCCCCCTGCGGTTGTTTGCCCAATACATACCTTTCTCCTCGGAGATCGTAGCGGTCTTCTTTAGTCCTGTCAGGATCGCTGTCGCCACCTCCTTTTTACCGTTTCGATGCATTAACAAGGCGATTTCGCCCTTACTGATTAAGGAATATTGATTCCAGTGCTTCTCCGCTTGGTTCGTATAGAAACGGATCGCTTCCCGGGCGTCTCCCAGTTCCGGGATATCCCGGTAGGAACTGCGGACGAATAAGAACTCTACCTGCTCCGGCGAGGGCCATGCGTTTTGCCATTTCTTATCGTATTTCAGCAAGTTCTCATAATCCGTTTGCATACTTTTGTCCAAGAACTTGAGGGCCTTCATTTGCATCTCTTTCTCCGCTTGCCCATATTGGATCGCGTTTAGCTGTACAAGCTGTGACATACCTTTCAGGATAGAAAGAGTGATCGCACGGCTTGCGGGGAAACCTTTGAACCAGCTCCATCCACCCTCTTCGTTCTGTTGTTGGATCAGTTGTTGCAAGGCCGCTTCCCGTAATCCGTCCGCACGGTTTAGGTCGAACAATAAAGACAAGCGTTGTTTTTGCTCTGTCTCGTTATCGGCGGCTAGTACCCAGGGCGTCTCCTCCAAGAGTATGTTCTTCAGCTCTTGGTTCTTTTCCAAGTTTGAATAGAGAGTAGAGGCATTCCCTCCTTGAGCGGTCCATTGGTTGATCACTTTCTGGATGCGGGGATGGGCTTGGGCGATATAGGAAGCCAACGTATTGCTGTAATAAGCGGCAAACCAAGATAAGATATTATCATTGTTCGGCTGTGTGATCGTCGGTAATGCCTGTACCGCGTACCAAATCGGATTCCCGGTCATCTCCAGCGTGAGACGGAATGGTGTCGCTCCCTCCGAGTTCCCGGAGATACGGATTTGTTTCTCTCCTTCCTTGAGCAAATAGAACGGGGTACTTTCCGTGATGAGCAATTGATTGGAAAGAACAGGTACGATCTGCTGCTCCCCGTCGCTTCCCTTTTCAGAGTCGGCTAGGATACGTACGCCCAGTAGGTTGATCTGTTTGGGGACCGGGATCATCCAGCTTACAGTAGCGATGCTATCCGGTTGCAACTCAAACGGACGTTGTGACTTGCTCAAGCAGATAATCGGTTGGTCTGTAGCGGGATCGAATAGTTCGATGCGTACACGGCCGGATACCGCTTCCTCGGAATTGTTGATGACTTGCGTGCTGATGCTGACCTCATCCCCTTGGCGGACGAAACGAGGCAGATTCGGTAGAACCATCAAGGGTTTGCTGCTAATGACCTCTTTCGTAAGCAGACCGTATTTTAGGTCTTGGGTGTTGGCCAATAGCTGTAGTTTCCAAGTCGTATTACTTTCCGGCAGGGTGAAATTTACGAATACGTCTCCTTCCTCGTTCGTTTGTAAGGTCGGGTAGAAGAAGGCGGTTTCCGCGAAGTTCTGCCGGATTTGCTCCGGACTTACCGGCTGGCTGCTCTCTTTGGCGAAAGGATCGGATAGGTTGAACACGGGTTCCCCTTCCGTAGATTCCACGCTAGACTCTTCTAACACGGCGCTGTCTTCCATGATGTTCATGGATTCCGTCACTACTGGGGCTGCCGCGGATTTCAGCATGATACCACCCGTGGCGAAAGCCCGGTTGCTGGAGCCGTATCCTCGTATGACAATCTCATTGAATAGACCGAACCAATTTAAACGGTCATACTGATATTGAGGTACTTTTATATACTTGGCCTCTGTCTGGTCATATTGATAACTACGCTGGAATCCGGCTCCGGTTGAGAAACGGGGAGCTTGTAGCAGGATCGTTCGCTGCGGGGAGAAATACCAATTGAATGGTATGATTTTATCTAGCGAGGCATCATACATGCTGGTCAGTACCTCGGCGGATACGATCGTGGAGTCCGCGTCGGTGATACGGAATTTCCAGCTCTCTTTACTTCCCGGAAGTAAACGATCCCGGAAGGTTATCGGCTTGATGGTCAACTGCCGGTTGGGTAGCTGAAGCTCTACGGGTACTTGGGTAATATATAGTTCACCTTCTTTTACGAACGTAAAGGATACGATGATTCCCTCTCCATATTCCGGCTTGAACGGGATCTTAAACCGATGGTTCGCGTCACTTAGCTTAATCAACTCATGATGGATGCGGTTATTTCCGGCAAACCATTCATAGAGTACGTAGGCGTCCTTGTCGGAGGTGCCGAATACGATTTCCGCTTCCTCCCCGGGTAAACAAGTTGTCTTCTCTTTCAGCAGCCAAGTATGGGTAAATACGGGAGGACGCTTGTCGTTCTTTCCGTATAGGATGAAATCGGACTGGTTCTTACTCTGCCGTCCTTGGCTATCTTTGGCTTCTACTAAAATACGGTAACGCCCGGAGGGCAATGGGTTGAAAATAGCCGGACTGATTTCTTTGCCACTGGTAAAGCTACCGGAAGCTACTTGCTTGCCTTCTTGATAGCTCTCTCCGCTATTCTTATCGGATCGGTTTGCGATCAGTTCTACGATCTTGAAAGTACCGGAGGTGGAAACCATCTCCCCATTGATTGTCCGGGCTTCGACTACGGCTTTTACCGAGTCTTTCTCGATTTGTGGCGGTAGGTTGGTGAATAAGACGATACTGGATTCTCCTACCGAGAAGGTGTAATTCGCCTCTTGGGTCTCTCCCTTGCTATCGGTTACGGTAGCCGATACCTCGTAGGTCTGGTATGCGGAAGCGTATGGATTCGGATCTTCCTCTTTTTGGGGACGGAAAGATACGTGGAATGTCCCATCGCCGGAAAGAGTGGCGCTACCTTCCGCTACCTGTGTCGGAGCGCTCGGACGGAAATACTTCCACAACAGGAAGGGCCTGCGTGTAATACGCCAAGTGACATCGCCGCTGGGCAGTGACACGCCGGAAAATGTAGCCGCCTTGCCTTGTATGGTAACGGAATCGCCGAAAGCGATATCGCCCTTGATCGGGAGGAAGTACGCTTGGAAAGTCGGGCGTTTGTATTCCTCTACATGAATATATACGCTCATCTGTCCGGTACTTAACCGGAAGACGCCGCTTAGGGTCTGTTTGGGGATGGAGAACTCGCCGTTAAAAGAACCGAAGTCATTAGTCGTGAATTTCTTCTGGGCTAGCTCTTTCCCGTTAGCGTCATACAAAGTCACCGTAAAAGTCTGTCCGGCCACGGCATGCGGGTCGTTCGAGTCTTTTACGTAGGCGAGACCTTTGAAGAAAATGGTTTGTCCCGGACGGTAAAGTCCACGGTCCGTAAAGATCGAGACTTCTACCGGGTTCTTTTCCGGTCTGCGGCCGGAACCCATCGGGTAGATATTTGTCAGCATAGCGTTGGTATCTCCCGGTCTGCTGGCTTGGAACGCCAATACTTGACTGTTCGCCGGAAGCGTGGCCAAGCCTTCCCGGTCTGTCTTGACGGTACCCAGTTCTTGCAAGCTACGACGCTGACCTCCGTAATAGGTAACGATAGCCCCATCAACAGGCTTCCCGCTAAGATAGTCGGTAACCATGACCTCTTGTTTATTACCGGAAAGATTACGATAGATCGCGGCCAATCGGGTTACGCTAACCGTATTGATCGTCTTTAGCTGTTGTCCGGGTACGGTTACGACACATTCATACAATCCCGGTTGATCCATAGATATATGTAAGGTCGTATCTTGCTGCGAATAGGTGTCGGGCAGCCGCAAGGAGAATGTCTTCTCATTTACGAGTTGTCCCAAGGTGCTGCTACTTGATTTTTTTGCGGATGTATGGGCTGCCGCTTGTAAAGGTGTTTTCGAGCTTCGATAGATTTGTACGATGACTTTCTGTACATTCTTATATTCCAGCTTGATCCCCAGTTGCTGTCCCGGATAAACCGTATTGTTTGTAGATACGGATAAAGTAGGTTGTTCCAATTGTGCCAAGCGATTCTTTAAGATAGCCGTGCGAGGGTAACCGGAATACCGCTTGATACCCTCCTCGCATAGTTTCACCTCTTCCGCTTTGATAGAATCCCATTGGGTAGAGACGTAACGAAACATACTGCCGCTAACCAAATCCAATTTGGCGATTAAGATCTCGGCTGCATAGTTTTGAGAAGCTAAGTTCCTGTAAAGCTCATCCAATGCGTTCATGTAAGCCACGAAAGACTCTTTATCCCTTTTATCCCCGTAAAGGAATCGTAGGTAATCCAATTCCGTAAGGAGGACCGATTTCATATTCGGCTCCTTATTTTGAAAGGCGATCAAGTCTTTATAGATCTGTACGGTCGGTTGGATGTCCAGTGCCCGGAAGGCAAGGAACTCATAGAGGGTCGGACGCAGGGTTTGCGAGTCCTTTCCGATCTCCAGAATATCCTTGAACTTGCTGACAGGCGTATTTTGCAATAAAGCCGTAGGTCGCAATGATAAATCGATCTCTTCCTTGATCTTATCCGTGAATAAGTTGGAAGTCCATACCCGGATATCCTCCGGGATATAACCGCTTAATTGGGTTCTTTGGTTGATGGTCCACTGGTTCCGTTGGAAGTAGTTCTGATACATCTCCGCCAGCATGGAATGTAATACCGCCACGGAAGCCGAGTCGGCGCAACTGTTGGTGTAATTCTCCACCTCCTTGATCAGTTCCGGGAACTGATCATCGTTTACCTCCATCTGTTCTTTCATTTTAAGGATAAGATTCTTGATCACCATAGGGGTATTCTTATCGTTTATAGCTTGCGTGATAACAGAACTTTTTTGTTGAGGCTGGGCGGCCCGGCTATACATAATAACCGCCGAGATGCCGCAAAGTATCAGGGCAGATAAAATAATTGCTCTTATCTTCATATCTTTTGGGTTTTATAAGTTTAACAATAAACCTTTCCTATATAGATACAAAGAAAGAGCAAAAAGTTGTAAAACGTACGTTAATGTTTATTTTTTGCGCACGTAGGTGATGTAGGTGTAGGGGTAAGGGTTCTTCTCGTCTGCGGGATACTCCTCACGTTCAGTCTCTTCCCAAAGGTCCCAGTTTACGACGGGAAAGAACGAGGTAGCGTCGGGAAACTCATGATGGATGCGGGTAATATACATTTTGTCGGCTATTCTCAAGGCCTGTCTGTAGACCAACGCACCGCCAATGATGAATATCTCGTCCTCTTTCTCACATAAATCCAGAGCGGCCCCCATAGACTCGCAAGCGAAACAATTCACGAAACCAGCCTCGGGCATAGTCGTCAATACGACATTCTTCCGATTGGGCAGTGGCGCTACAGGGAGAGACTCGAATGTCTTACGTCCCATGATTACCGCATGTCCCGTGGTTAATTCCTTGAAACGCTTCATGTCTGAAGGCATGTGACATAATAATTGCTGATTCTTTCCGATCGCACTTTTATCTGCGATTGCTGCGATGATAGAAATTGTACTCATAGACTTATTGATTTATGATTTGTAATTTATGATTTATGAATTAACTGTCAACCGTCCATCGTCAACTGCCAATTCTCAGACGGCCACTTCTCCCTTGATGTGGGGATGTGGGTCGTATCCGGTCAAATTGAAATCCTCGAACTTAAAATCGAAGATGCTCTTTACGTCCGGGTTGATCTCCATACGGGGCAACGCACGTGGCTCACGTGTCAATTGTAACTTAACTTGCTCCAAATGGTTGCTGTAGATATGGGCGTCTCCCAACGTATGAACAAAATCTCCCGCTTTAAGGCCGGTAGCTTGTGCCATCATTTGTAATAACAAGGCATAGGAGGCAATGTTGAACGGAACGCCAAGGAAAATATCCGCGCTACGTTGATACAATTGTAGGCTCAACCGTCCGTTCGCCACGTAAAACTGGAAGAAAGCGTGGCAAGGAGGCAGGTTCATGTTGTCTAAGTCCGCCACGTTCCATGCGCTTACAATGATTCGTCGTGAATCCGGGTTATGCTTGATCGTCTCCACGGCCTCGGTGATCTGGTCGATAGATCCTCCTTTATAATCCGGCCATGACCGCCATTGGTAACCGTATATATGCCCAAGGCTACCATCCGCATCGGCCCACTCATTCCAGATGCGTACGCCATGATCTTGCAGATATTTTACGTTGGTATCTCCATTCAGGAACCATAACAATTCGTAGATGATAGACTTCAGATGCAGCTTCTTGGTAGTGAGTAGCGGGAATCCCTCTTCCAGATTGAACCGCATCTGATGACCGAATACGCTGATCGTTCCCGTACCCGTCCGGTCTTCTTTTCTAACTCCCTCGGTAAGCACTCTATTGAGCAGCTCTAAATATTGTTTCATTACTCACTTATTACAATAGTGTGCAAATGTACAAAAGTGAATCGTATTATACTAGAATAACGGGTCAAAATATGAAATCGGTTGAGGATTCAAACGGTTTCTTCATGTATCCTTGGCTGTTTCTTCGGGAGGTATTAGGGGATTTGTATGAAGGTCTAGCTTATTTATCAGCTGTTGGATGATCATCTAACAGCTGTTGCATGATCTTCCAACGGCTGTTGCATGATCATCTACCAATTGGTGGATGATTAAGATGTCAAGAGGAATGGTGTAGTACTTCGAGTAGAAATCGGTAAGGATTCCCGAGAAAATGCGTAAGGATATTGGACCTCATGTGGATAGAATGCGTATCTTTGCCCGAAGAATAACATTTATTAATTTTAAAGGTAAGAGATGAAAAAACTTTGTTTTGCGGTCATGGCAATGTGTATGTTATTGTCATGCGGAGGTAAGAATGAGAAGGGGGCGGCTACGGAAGAGGCCACTCTCTCTGGTTTGATGAAGTCGGATTTTGTATCTGAGGTAGATGGTAAGCCGACTGCTTTGTATGTGTTGAAGAATAAGAAAGGGGCTGAGGCTTGCGTAACGAATTGGGGCGGACGCTTGGTTTCCGTGATGGTGCCTGATAAGAACGGTAAGATGACGGATGTTGTGCTTGGGTATGATAATATCGCTCAGTATGTAGCTTTTCCGGATAATAACTATGGTGGTTTGATCGGACGTTATGGCAACCGTATTGCGAATGGTAAGTTTACGTTGGACGGAACGGAGTATCAACTTCCACAGAATAATAACGGGCATTGCTTGCATGGAGGTCCGAAAGGATATCACGCGGTAGTTTGGGACGCGAAACAGATCGATGACCAAACCTTGGAGTTGACTTATCTATCGAAAGACGGTGAGGCAGGTTTCCCCGGTAATCTGGATATCAAGGTGATCTATAAGTTGACGGATGATAACGCCGTTGATATTAAATACGAGGCGACGACGGATAAACCTACTGTCGTGAATTTGACGAACCATAGTTATTTTAATCTTTCCGGTGTTCCCGGCTCGCAAATCATGGATCATACGATCATGATCGACGCGGATACATATAACCCGGTGGACGAGACTTTGATCCCGACCGGTATCGAACCCGTGGAAGGCACGCCGATGGATCTTCGCAAACCGGTAGTGGTAGGCGCTGATATCGACAATCCGTTTACGCAATTGGTTTACGGTGGTGGTTACGATCATAACTGGATATTGAACGCCGCCGGCGATATCAATAAGGTAGCCGCTAAAGTTGTATCTCCGACAAGCGGTATCGTTATGGAAGTTTACACCAATGAGCCGGGTCTTCAATTCTATGCCGGCAACTCAATGACGAAAGCGGGTGATAAAGGCAAGTTAGGTGTGGTTTACCCACATCGTGGCGCCCTATGTCTGGAGACTCAACATTACCCGGATAGCCCGAACCAACCGGCATTCCCGAGTGTAGTGCTTCGTCCGGGCGAGAAATATGCGAGTGAGTGTATTTATAAGTTCTCGGTAGAGTAAATAAGGAAGAAAGTTCCGGATTTGGAAATATCCAAATAATGGTGGAGGCGCATATACATTGAATAGTATGTATATGCGCTTCTCTTTTTTACTCACGGAAGCATCTTGTTTATAGTGGAAGAATTTATCGCTAGAGAGTATACGCTATCTTTTCCCAATAGATTTTAAAAGAGAAAAATAAATCCATATGATGTATGAGAAAAAGCGTTATATTTGTATCGATAAAGTAAACTCTTGTGGAAATTCAAGGGTTTATGAATCAAAGTGTGATTACGATAAGCGTTTAAGATATTATCTTTGGAACTGAAAATCGCCAAGTTTCAAGTCGGACAGAGATAATAGGCAACTAAACGCTCACGCTTGTTATATATACTGCCTAATAGTATACGTAATAAGGCGTGGGCTGTTGTTTATTATTTGTCCGATGGGTGTTTGGCGATGCCTCAGTTTCGAATAGTAGATTAACAGTTCCCACGCTTCTTTTTTGTAGCATATAGAAATACCGAACAAGGTGAACGGTCCGGTTTGAGGGAAACGTATATGGAGGTAATTAAAAAGCAACGTTTGGCTGTCTGTCGTATATTATTGGATGTAGTGGAAGGTGCGTGTGAGGTCCGTGATCCGGATCTGATCATGCGGACTCGTCATTATCCGGCACTTCAAAGGGAGATGTGTTTTGCGGATCGGGATTGGGAAGAAGCGAGAGATTTGAGTGTACTTGCCTGCTTGGTACTATCCAAGGAATTGCATTATAAGGTTAAGATGATGATCGGTTTGGTAGCTCATGACTTGTATTCAAGGGAGTCCTCGGTCTCTTATCAGCAACGCCTGTCCTTCGATGTGCTGATGAGTGCGATCGATTGGCCAGTCTCTTTTAAGGAGATCACGCTCTTTGCTCCCTCAAAATAAGTTATAGTTTGTACGTAAGACCTTGAATTCCGTTCTGCGGTTGATCTGGTCGGCGATCTCTTGCTGTTCCGGCGGCAGGGCAAGGATGAATTCCTCGGTAAGCACATCGCCTTCTTTCAAGAAATCGAATTGTTTAGCCATCTTCTTGTTGATCGTCTTGGGAACGCTTTCTCCATATCCTTTCGCTTCCAGACGAGCCGCCTCGATACCTCCCGCTATTAGGTAATCCACGACCGATTGCGCACGGCGTTGAGCCAAACGCTCGTTATACTGGTCCGTACCTTTCCGGTCCGTGTGGGCACCCAGTTCGATCGTTACGTTCGGGTTATCGTTCAGCATCTTGATCATCTCGTCCAAAGCTTTCTTGGATTCCGGACGAAGGGTCGCTTTATCGAAATCGTAGAAAATGTTATCGATAACAACCGGCTTGCTGATCGGAGAGAGGAAGAAATCCACGATATATGTCTCGTTTTTCTCCTCGGGGCCGGTATGCAATTCATAATTCTGGTTGAGGTAACCACGGGCGCTGGCCATCATGACATAACGGATGTCCCGTTCCAACTCGACACGATAGGTACCGTCTTTCTTGACCGGGACTTTCACGTTCAGTCCGTCTTTTCCGACGATGCGTACGGTAGCGTCCTCGATCGGATATTCATCGACATCGTTTACGATTCCTTCGATGAAGATGGTGATCGTAGGCCGTTCAAAGGAATATATATGGTCATAGCCCCGTGCGTCGTTGCGGTTGGAGCAGAAGAAGCCCCGTTCCTCTTTTCCGGCGAAGGTGATACCGAAATCGTCTGCCATAGAGTTGATGGGAGCGCCTAGGTTCTCGACCTTCCACTTCCCTGTACTGTCTTGCGTGGCCTTGAACAGATCGAGACCACCCATTCCCGGATGTCCGTTGGACGCGAAATAAAGGGTGACGGAATCCCGGACATACGGGAACATCTCGTCTCCCGGGGTGTTGATCTCTTCTCCTAGGTTCTCCATCGGGCCGAAATCGTTTCCCGCTACCCGGGCACGGAAAATATCCTTGCCACCGAAACCGCCCACGGCGTCGGATACGAAATACAAGTATTTGCCGTCCGGCGAGATGGAAGGATGGCCGAGGGCGGTAACCGAGTCTTTTACGATCGTCGCACGGGTTCCTTTTCCCCATTTGGCGCTGCTTCGGGTAGATATGTAAATCTCGGCGGTACGAGGGCCTTCCGGATCTTGGGCGCAATAGGTATAATACATCGTGTTTCCATCGGGGGAGAAAGAGGGGGTTCCTTCGTCGTATTCCGTATTCACCTCGTCTTCAAGCTCTACGGGAGCTAGCCAAGCCCCTTTCTCGTCTTGCTTGACAAGGAAGAGGTTATTGTTATTTTGCCCGGTGATGGCGCTAACTTTTGCGTCTTTGTCTTTCGAGCGGGAAGAAGCGAAGTATAGTTGGTCGTATTTATCTCCGGCCAGCATCGGACTGAATTCTCCCCGGCGGGAATTGAATTTATCCATGCGTCTTACCTCGTAGCGGGTAGGGTTCTTTTTCCATCCGGGAGCTAACTCGCATCCTTGTATGCCGTTGATGGCTAATAAATTGCTAGGATCGTTCTCCATATAGATATCGTAGTTCTTGATCGCTTCCGGATAACGTCCGGTCTTCTGTAACATCTGTCCCATGCGTAGGTAGACGGTGCTATCGGGGTAATCATAGCGGATGGCGTTCATATAGGCGCTAGTCGCTTTCCCCGTATTATTGATCAACCGGTTACATTCGGCCATACGGTAAGCGATATAGCCGCGCAAATCCCTTTTCTTCGGGGATGTTTTCGTGTAAACCTTACGATAAATGGCGGCTGCCTCATAGTATTCTCCGATACGCTGCTTCTCCTCGGCATCGCTCAACTTCGCCGATTTGCAGGAATACAAGGAAGATACGATAAGCAAAAATAAAACATATATAGTAAAATGTGCTTTCATTCAATCTAGAATATATTCATGCAAATATAACGAATTGTATGGGATCTTATTGTATGTTGAAAGAAAACAGTTACCTTTGTAGAAAACGAAACCTATTCAGATGAATCTATTAAGTAAGTCAAAAGTTGCTATGGCTATGGAAGGATTACCGGAGCATTTTTCTATGGACCAGCTTGTCGATAAGATGTCTTTTGTCGATAAGGTCTGTATTGGAATAAAAGAATCAGAAGAAGGAAAAGTGTTAACCAAATTGGAATGCCGGAATAAATTAGCGAAATGGTTGAAGTAAAATGGACTGATTTTGCGATCCAAAACCTTAATGAAATTGGAGATTATATTGAGAAGAAGAGTTATACCTCGTATGCCTCCCGAGTTGTAAGTGGATTGTTTGCGGCGGTAGATGTTTTAGAACGTTTTCCTTTGGCCGGGCGTATGGTTCCGGAGTTTCAAGATACGACTATAAGAGAGCTTATCCGGATGAATCATTACCGGATTGTTTACAGAGTGGTTAATGAGAGCCGAATAGATATTTTAACTGTTCACCATTCGGCTCGTATTTTACATGCATCTATATTAACAAGGAACTATCCCCATAACTTAGAAACCTGAAATCGTGCTCTAAGGCATACTCATAGATGGATTTCCAGTTTCCTTTTACGAAAGCGGAGATCAGCAAGAGCAAGGTGCTTTTGGGCTGGTGGAAGTTGGTGACGATTCCTTTTACGATCTTGAACTCATAGCCCGGGGCGATGATGATTTGTGTAGCCGTTACCAGCGTATCCGCATCATGCTTATCCAGATAATCGAGGATGTTTTGAAGGGAACGCTCCGCTGTCAGCCGGTTGTTATTCATGTCGTAAGGCATCCATTGTTTTACGACGAGATCTTCGGAAGTCGCTTCGGGGTTATTATCTAGGATCACGCCCATGTAATAGAGACTTTCCAAGGTCCGTACGGAAGTCGTTCCTACGGCGATGATATTTCCAAGGTTGCTTTTGATACGTTCGATGGAACTGCGGCGGACGGAGATAAATTCCGTGTGCATCTCGTGCCCTTCGATCGTGTCGCTTTTTACCGGTTTAAAGGTACCCGCTCCGACATGCAAGGTGACTTCTTCCCGCCCGATGCCCCGAGCATCTATATCGGCAAGTACTTCCGAAGTGAAATGAAGTCCGGCGGTCGGTGCGGCGACGGAGCCTTTTATCTTAGAATAAACCGTTTGATAGGTCTGTAGGTCGCTCTTCTCTGTTTCTCTGTGTAAATAAGGAGGAATCGGCAAGACCCCGGCGGCATCCAAGATATCGGCGAATGTATAAGTCTCGTTATCCCATGTGAATTCGATCAAATGTGTGTCACCATGAGACTTTTTCTTATCCGCTGTCAGCACGACCGGTTGATCCTTAATGAAGATCGTTTTGGATAAAGTGCCTTCTTTCCATTTCTTAAGGTTGCCAACCAAGCAAGTCCAGCTACAGCGTCGGGTCTCTTGAAAAATCAAGGCGTAATCATGAGGCTCGATGGGCTCTAAGCAGAAAATCTCGATGCGTGCGCCGGTCTCTTTCTGGAAAAGTAGGCGGGCTTGTATGACCCGGGTATTATTGAATACCATCAAGCTGTTTTGGGGAAGATAATCCGTGATATGCTTAAAGATACTTTCGCTTATTTCCCCGTTACGGTAGAGTAAAAGTTTGGACTCATCCCTTTTAGGCAATGGAAACTTCGCGATTCGTTCGTCCGGTAACGAATAGTTATAATCTTCGATACGTATTTCTTGTGTCTTCATTACTTCTTCTGTCCTGTTAAAAAAAACATCCGTTTGTACGGATTCCGAGTGCAAAAGTAGTAAATAGGTTTCGGATTCGCGGATTATTCCCTAATTTTGTGCGCATAATATAATAAGGTATAGAATATGAGTATTCAAATAGGTGATAAAGTTCGCTTCCTGAATAGTGTGGGAGGTGGAGTCGTACGTGGATTCCGTGGAAAGGACCAAGTGTTGGTTGAGGATGAGGATGGGTTTGAGGTTCCTGCCTTGATCAAGGAATGTGTCGTGGTTGGGGGCAATGATATGCAAGTGCATAGCTCGAATCGCCCGAAAGTACAGGCTCCGGTAGAGACTCCTTCCCCAAAGAAGCCTGAACCCAAAGAGGAAAAGGTCGAGGAGACACCGGAGGGAGAGCGTCTGAATGTGTATCTGGCTTATCTCCCGGTCGATCCGAAGGCGTTTCAGCAATGTGGCTATGAGACGTATTTCGTGAATGATAGCAATTACTATTTGTTCTTCAATTATATGAACCGAACGAATAATAGCTGGACAAGTCGTTATAACGGGATTATTGAGCCGAATACGAAAATATTCCTAGAGGAGTTCGGTAAGCCGGAGTTGAATGATCTGGAAAGGATCTGCGTGCAACTGATCGCTTTCAAGAAGGATAAACCCTATTCGTTGAAAAACGCCGTATCTGTAGAGTTGCGCTTGGATACGGTTAAGTTCTACAAGCTTCACTGCTTTATGGAGAATGATTTCTTTGAGGAGGATGCCTTGATTTATCCGATTATCCGCAATGACTTGCCCGAGAGAGAACTATTGGTCTCTGCGGCGGAGTTGAAGGAAGCTATGCAGCAAAAGGTTCGTGAGGAACGTAGGGTTCCCCGGCAAATCGTGAAAAAGAAGCCGACGAATAGCGCTATCCTTGAGATCGATTTGCATATAACCGAATTGTTGGATAATACGAATGGATTGAGCAATGCGGATATGCTGACGTACCAGTTGGGAAAATTCCGTGAGGTGATGGATCAGTACGCTCTTAATAACGGACAGAAGATTGTCTTTATCCATGGAAAAGGCGATGGTGTACTGCGTAAGGCGATCGAGAAGGATTTGAAGACCCATTATAAGCAACATTATTTTCAAGACGCTTCTTTCCGCGAATATGGCTTTGGTGCGACGATGGTAACGATTAAGGCTGATACCTCGAAACATGGCCATTGAGATAGAACGGAAATTCTTGGTCTCCGGTGATTTCTTACCGGAGGCTGTTAGCTCCACCCGTATCGTGCAGGGATATATTTGCTCACAGCCCGGACGTACGGTTCGTATTCGTATCCGGGGAGAGGAGGGATTCCTAACGATCAAAGGCGCTTCGGATGAGAAAGGCTTGAGCCGTTATGAGTTCGAACAAAAGATTCCTCTGGTGGATGCCGAGCGGTTGTTGGAACTTTGCGAGCCGGGTGCGATCGACAAGGTTCGTTATCTGGTTCCCAGAGGCAGCCATACGTGGGAAGTCGATGTTTTCCACGGAGCGAATGAAGGGTTGATCCTTGCGGAGATCGAGTTATCGTCTGAGGACGAGCCTTTTGAGAAACCGGCTTGGCTTGGTAAGGAGGTAAGTGGAGATCGCCGTTATTATAATTCAATGTTGACAAAACATCCTTTTAATAGTTCAAATACATGAAGAAACTCTTTTTATCTGTAGCGGCCGCTATATTGGCGTTTCCGGTCTTGGCCGATGAGGGCATGTGGCTGCTCCCTTTATTGAAGCAACAAAAGTTTGCGGAGATGCAGGCCCTTGGTCTGCGATTAAGCGATCAGGAAGTGTATAGCGCCGAGGCTCCTTCCTTGAAAGACGCCGTGGTTCGTTTTGGCGGTGGTTGTACGGGCGAGATGATCTCTCCGGACGGGTTGGTGCTGACGAATCATCATTGTGGTTATAGTAGCATCCAACGGCATAGTACCTTGGAACATGATTATCTGACGGACGGCTTTTGGGCGATGTCTCGTGATAAGGAGCTTCCGAATCCGGGATTGACGGTTACTTTTATCGATAAGATCGACGACGTGACGGATTATGTGAGGACGGAACTGAAAAAGATCACGGATCCGAACAGCATGGAATTCTTGTCCGCTAAGTACTTGAATGGCCTCGCTAAAGCGAAAGTAGGTGAGAAGTTCTTACAGGATAACCCCGGTACGGAAGTCGAGATCAAGGCTTTTTATGGAGGTAATAAGTACTATATGTTTACCAAGAAGATCTATTCGGATGTCCGTTTAGTCGGTGCTCCCCCTTCCTCTATCGGTAAGTTCGGGGCGGATACGGATAACTGGATGTGGCCTCGCCATACCGGAGACTTCTCTCTTTTCCGTGTGTATGCCGACGCGAACGGAAATCCGGCACCTTATTCGGAAACCAATGTCCCGCTTCGTCCGAAACGTTGGCTAAAGCTTTCTTTAAAAGGTGTGGAGGAGAACGATTATGCCATGATCATGGGGTTCCCCGGCCGTACCAATAAATACTATACCTCATGGGAGGTAGCTGAACGTCGGGATATAGATAATGCGGTACGTATTAATATCCGTAATCTCCGTCAAGAGGCGATGCTGGAAGAAATGTTGAAAGATCCGCAAGTTCGGATTCAATACGCTAGTAAGTATGCAGGTTCTACGAACGCTTATAAGAATGCGATCGGTAGTAACTGGGCGATCAACAAACGTAATTTTGAGCAGGTGAAAAACGATGAGCAGGATCGTTTGATCGCTTGGTCGAAGAAGATGTGTGAGCCTGCTTATCCGGAAGCGCTTCTGACATTGGAGCAGATCGTTAATGATCGTAAGGATTTGCGTTTCCGTAGTTGGATGTTGGATGAGGCATTGAGCCGTGGCATCGAGTTCTCCAAAGTTCCGACCGATATCGAGACTGTTTGTGAGGCTTTGGAGGGGAAAGATCGTTCCGAGCAGCAAAAACAGGTCACTCAATTGGAGAGGGCTTTCCACCGTTTTGCTGATAAGGATTATGCGCCGATGGTTGATAAGAAGATAGCGAAAGTCATGTTAAAGGAATATAGGCGTTTGGTCGCTCCGAAGTCGCAGCCGGCTTATTTTTCCGTAATCGATAGCAAGTTTAAGGGGGATGTGGATAAATTCGTAGATTATCTGTTTGATAAATCGATCTATGGTAGCGAGAAGAACTTTAATGCGTTCAAGGAGCACCCGTCTGTCAAAACTTTGAGAGAAGATCCGATGATTCTGTTCGCGCAATCCGTAAAGGATGAGAAAAAGGCGTTAGATAAGGCTTTGGCTGATTTTGATGCCGGATATGCGATCGCCCATCGTGCGTATGTGAAAGGACTTTTAGCGATGTATGGAGACTTGGCTAGTTTTCCGGACGCGAACTCTACGCTTCGTCTGACTTATGGGCAGGTGAAAGGTTACAGTCCTCGTGATTGCGATTATTATGGTCATCAAACCACTTTAGACGGCGTCATGGAGAAGGAGGATTCTACGAATTGGGAATTTGTGGTTTCTGCTCGTTTGAAGGAATTATATCAAGCAGGAGACTTTGGCCCTTATAAGATGCCTAACGGTAAAATGCCGGTTGCCTTCTGTGCTACGACCCATACAACGGGAGGGAACTCCGGTAGTCCGGTATTGAATGGACAAGGAGAGTTAATCGGTATCAATTTCGACCGTAACTGGGAAGGAGTAGGAGGGGATATCCAATATCTGCCCGATTATCAACGCAGTATTATCGTAGATATCCGTTATGTCCTATTCGTAATCGATAAATATGCCGGAGCCGGTTATTTATTGAACGAGATGGAATTCTCAAGATAGAGAAGTAAGTTAACTTCGTGGGCGAAGTATGTTAACTGAAATGCCGAAGTATGTTAACATACTTCGCCCATGAACCTAAGTTCCTTTTTCTATAAAGCCAAAAAGAGGAGACATATCCCTGAAAGATACGTCTCCTCTTTTTGTATATGTATATCTATAACTTAATAAATCTTGTCAAGATCAACAGCTTTGACTCTGAAGATATGACCGTTACGAGAGAATACCAACTCTCCGTCTTCCTTCTTCTTCTGATTCACCAAACGCTGAAAAGCTATATTTGCACCTTTTACTATATTCTCTTCGAATTCTCTAACTTCTTGCTCATTCATGATGTTCAAGTTTTGTAAAAATATCTAGATTATACACTTCCCTTTTATCATTCTTGAATCCCTTGGCGATCACTTCCATGGGAGACATCGAATTATCAGTTATCATCCAATAGTCACTAATAGGAAGGTATAGCTCAAATAAATTGTGGATACCGGCCTCATACCGACGCCGTATCGTTGCTTCCGGAATATTGTGACCTCCGGCGGCTACCCTCATTTTTACACGTTCCACGGCTAGATCCGGCGTATTCAGCCAGAAGTAAAGCAATGTAACATAATAACCTTCCCTTTGTGCTTCCCGTATCAGGTTTGCGACTGAACGGGTGGCCAGCGTAGTTTCCATTGCGAAAGTCTCACCAGCACCGATGAGTTCCTTTATCCGCTTATACATAATACGACTAGCTTCAACGGCGACGGCTATACTGTCTGCATTAAAAGGGGAAAGTCCCTTGGCTATCTCGTCTGAGTTAACAAACTCCCTACATTTTAGCATTTCTGGTAAAATCGTGAAGGAAGCTGTTGTTTTTCCTGCTCCGTTGCAACCTGATATTATATACAAATATGGCACTGTTTGCTGTTTTTGATGCTGCAAATATATGTAATAGTTTTTTAATATGCGTCGTTTTATTTCTCAAAAATCGTGAAAATGTGCAGGAAATGTACTTTTAACTAACAGGTTTGTTGGCGAAAGTGGTGGTTTTGTTAATTTTTATACCCAAAGTAGATCACTCATGATTCCGTCGGAAACGAAGATTCCTGACTTGGATAAAATCAATTTGTCATCGGTTTGTAATAAGAGACCTTGGTTGATATGGGGTTGAGCTTGCTTTTGACAATAAGAAAGGAGCTTCCTGCCAAATTTTGTCTGGATATCAGCGAAAGAGACTCCCCACATGGTTCGAAGGCCGGTGATGATGAAGTCGTTGTACCGGGTGCATAGGTCTAAATCCTCGGATTCTATTGTCGGATGCCCATTTTCTATACCGTCTATATATATAGGTAGAGAAGATGGATTCCATTCCCGGTCTATTCCGTTATAAGAATGGGTGGAAGGACCGAGCCCCAGATATTTCTTTCCGGTCCAGTAGGAGCTATTGTGCTTGGAGAAGAACCCGGGACGGGTGAAATTAGATATCTCGTAATGCAAATAGCCTGCTTCTGCCAACCGATCTATTAATGTGGAAAAGAACGAGACGCTTAACTCCTCGTTTATGGGGGTCACTTTTCCCGCTTCCAGCAATTTGTAAAGTGCGGTACCTTCCTCGTAAATGAGGTGGTAGGCGGAAAGATGGGGAACATCCAACCGGATCGCTTGTCGCAAATTCTCTTCCCATGCTTGCTGCGTTTGGTTGGGGAGTCCGTAGATCAAATCGATACTGATATTTGTAATCCCATATTCCTTGCATAGTTCTACTGCTTTAATCGCTTGTTGCCGGTCATGGCGACGATTCAGAAAACGCAAATCTTCCGGATGAAAACTCTGTACACCCATACTGACCCGGTTAAAAGGATAATTACGGAGAAGCGATACATATTCTCGTTTCATGTCATCCGGATTCGCCTCTAAGGTAATCTCCATTTGCTCGGCTACATCAAAATGACGATAGATAGCCTCGAATATCTTGCCAAAATCCTTCTCGTCTAATTGAGAGGGGGTGCCTCCCCCGAAGTAAATGGTTTCTAATGCTTCGTTTCCTATATATCCCTTCCGCAATTCCATCTCTTTTATAAGTGCGTTTATATACGGCTCTTTATACTTCATCTCCGTATTGGAAAAAAAGTCACAGTATAAACACCGCTTGGCGCAAAAAGGAACGTGGATGTATAAACCTGCCATCTGTATGGACACAATTATATCTTTACACAAAGATATAATTTAAATTTCAAAAAACCTTGCTGCTGCACAACATAGTTCTCAAACACCGGGCGATAATTGCTTTTTTCCTTTACAATCTCTAATTTGCGCCCTCGTGAAAGTGATTCACGCCAAATAAACGTATTGTTAAACTCAAATAAATCCTGATATCATGAAAGTATACCAAACAAATGAAATTAAGAACATCTCTATCTTGGGAAGTTCGGGCTCTGGGAAAACCACTCTCGCTGAAGCTATGCTTTACGAGGGTGGAGTTATAAAACGCCGCGGCTCCGTTGAGGCAGGAAATACGGTGTCCGATTATTTCCCGGTTGAGAAAGAGTATGGATACTCAGTTTTCTCAACCGTTTTCAGTGTTGAGTGGCAGGATCGGAAGCTGAATTTCATCGATTGTCCGGGTTCTGATGATTTCGTTGGAGGAGCTGTTTCCGCTCTGAATGTCACGGATACGGCACTGATGGTATTGAATGCCCAGTACGGTGTTGAGGTTGGAACCATTAACCAGTTCCGGTATACTGAACAATTTCATAAACCGGTGATTTTTGTTGTCAATCAGCTTGATAATGATAAAGCCGACTATGAGGGAACCATCGCCCAGTTGAAAGACCGTTGGGGCAGTAAGATCGTTCCGATCCAATATCCGATTAGCTGCGGCTCTTCTTTCAATGCCGTGGTGGATGTATTAAAAATGAAGATGTATCGTTGGAAACCGGAAGGTGGAGTTCCTGATGTATTGGAAATCCCCGCCGAGGAAATGGATAAGGCGATGGAGTTGCATCAAGCCTTGGTGGAAGCCGCCGCTGAGAACGATGATACTTTGATGGAGAAATTCTTTGAGGAAGGTGCCTTGAGCGAGGATGATATGCGTGCCGGTATCCGTGCGGGCTTGGTTACTCGCGGTATGTTCCCGGTATTCTGCGTATGTGCCGGTCGTGATATGTGTGTTCGTCGTACGTTGGAGTTCTTGGGTAACGTGGTTCCTTGTACCGACAAGATGCCTCGTCTGATTACTACGGAAGGCGTAGAGGTGACTCCGGACTCGAATGGTCCTACTAGCTTGTTCTTCTTCAAGACTACCGTGGAACCTCATATTGGTCAGGTTTCCTATTTTAAAGTGATATCAGGAAAAGTAAAAGAAGGTGACGATTTGATGAATGCCGATCGTGGTTCCAAGGAGCGTATCGCACAGTTATTTGCGGTAGCCGGACAAACTCGTACCCCGGTTACGGAAATGGTGGCGGGTGATATTGGAGCGACCGTTAAGTTAAAGGATGTTCGCCGTGGTAATACATTGAACGGAAAGGGTTGTGATTATCGTTTCGACTTCATTAAATATCCGGATCCGAAATATCGTCGTGCTATCAAGCCGGTGAATGAGGCTGACGCCGAGAAGATGATGGAAATCTTGATACGTATGCGCGAGGAAGACCCGACATGGGTAATCGAGCAGTCCAAGGAATTGAAGCAGACAATCGTTTCCGGTCAAGGTGAGTTCCATCTTCGTACATTGAAATGGAGAATCGAGAATAATGATAAATTGCCGATCGAATATCTGGAGCCGAAGATCCCGTATCGTGAGACGATTACGAAAGCGGCCCGTGCGGATTACCGCCATAAGAAACAATCTGGTGGCGCAGGCCAGTTCGGTGAAGTTCACTTGATTATCGAGCCTTATTATGAAGGTATGCCTGCTCCGGATACCTACCGTTTCGGCGGACAGGAGTATAAGATGAATGTTCGTGATACTCAAATAATCGATTTGGATTGGGGTGGTAAAGTCGTGTTCGTAAACTGTATCGTTGGTGGTGCTATCGACGCTCGTTTCTTGCCGGCTATCCTAAAAGGTATCATGGCTCGTATGGAGCAAGGGCCGTTGACGGGTTCGTATGCTCGCGACGTGCGTATTTGCGTATACGATGGTAAGATGCACCCGGTAGACAGTAATGAGATCTCTTTCATGCTTGCCGGACGTAATGCTTTCAGTACTTCCTTCAAGGAGGCTGGCCCTAAGATCTTGGAGCCTGTTTACGATGTCGAGGTTTCCGTTCCTGCCGATTATCTGGGAGATGTGATGAGTGACTTGCAAGGACGCCGTGCCTTGATTATGGGTATGAATAGCGAGAAGGGATTTGAGAAACTATTGGCGAAAGTTCCTTTGAAAGAGATGTCTAACTATTCTACTTCACTAAGCTCCATTACGGGCGGACGTGCTTCGTTTACGATGAAGTTCGCTAGTTACGAGTTAGTTCCTGCCGATGTACAAGAGAAGTTGTTAAAGGCTTACGAGGCTACTCAATCAGAAGAATAGGTAAAGTAAAATGTCATCATAATTTTTTAATATTTAAAGTTAAACGAGAAAAGGCCGGCTTTGTGAAGAGCTGGCCTTTTTGTTATGTCTTTTTCATTAGGTTGTCGTGAACTTGTAATACCGAAAGTGTTCTTTTGTATCATCTTAAATAAGGAAAAGATGATATTAAGAAAGTACTATCCGACTATTGTCCTCTCTGACATCCATTTGGGATCGGAACATTCCCGGACGGAGGAGGTCACCCGTTTTCTCAAGCACGTAGATTGCGATCGATTGATTTTGAATGGTGATATCATCGATGGCTGGCAATTGAAGAAATCCGGTAAACGCTGGAAACACAAGCATACCGATTTCTTTAAGGTATTGATGAAGATGATGGAGAAAAGGGGTACGGAGATTATCTATGTAGTGGGGAACCATGATGATTTTCTCGATAGCTTGGCTCCTTTTAAGTTCTCCAATATATCGATCGTAAAGGATTATTTACTGAAGACGAGACAAGGAAAACGCTATTTCGTGACACATGGCGATATTTTCGATACGGTTACGACCCATATGCGTTGGCTTGCCATGCTCGGGGATGTGGGATATACTTTTTTATTGTGGTTGAATAAGGTTTACAATCATCGTAGAGAGCGGCAAGGAAAACCTTATTTCTCTTTATCCCAAGAGGTGAAACACCGGGTGAAAAGTGCGGTCTCTTATATCTCGGAGTTTGAGAAAGAGCTGGTACGCTTAGCGGAGGCCAAGCATTTGGATGGGATTATTTGCGGTCATATTCATCAAGCGGCGAACGTATGGTATGGTAATGTGCATTATCTAAATTCCGGCGATTGGGTGGAAAGCATGACCGCTCTCGTGGAGGATGAACAAGGAGAGTGGGATATTGTTACATATAATAATAATGTACAACTATATGCGGATGCCGTATGAAAATTCTGTTTATCATACAAGGTGAGGGACGTGGGCACTTGACCCAAGCGTTATCCTTACGCCAGAAATTGATGGCCGAAGGACATGAGATCGTTGGTGTGTTGGTAGGAAAAAGCCCGGCCCGCCGTTTGCCGGATTTCTTCTTGAATAAGATACAATCGCCGGTATATCCGTTTGAGAGTCCGAATTTTTTACCGACGGCTAAGAATAAACAAGTGAGTTTGATGCGTAGCGTATTATATAATGTATTGCGTCTGCATAAATACATGGGAAGTATCCGTTATATCGACCGGATGATTCGGCAGACGGATGCGGATGTTGTCGTGAATTTCTACGAGCTATTGACGGGGCTGACTTACTTGATTCTCCGTCCGAAAGCGACGATGGTATGTATCGCCCATCAATATCTATTCTTGCATCCGGACTTCGTTTTCCCGAAGCAGAGCACATTGTCGTTGGCATCGCTACGATTTTTTACGAGATTAACGGCGATAGGCTCCGTCAAAAAATTAGCCTTGTCTTTCCGGAAGATGCGCGAGGCGCCGTTGGGAGGAATAGTCGTGGTTCCTCCTTTATTAAGGCAAGAAGTCTTGGATGCGGTTCCCTCGAACGGCAGTTATTTGCATGGTTATTTGTTGAATAGCGGGTTTAGTGAGGAGATCCGTTCTTGGCATTCCCGTCATCCTTCGGTTCCGATGCATTTCTTTTGGGATAAGAAAGATCAGCGAGCCGAGGTGAAAATAGACGATTGCCTTTCTTTCCATCAGCTGGATGATACGTTGTTTCTACGTTATATGTCGGGGGCGAAGGCTTATGCTACGACCGCCGGATTCGAATCCGTATGTGAGGCGATGTATCTGAATAAACCTGTATTGATGGTTCCTACACATATTGAGCAAGCTTGCAATGCTTACGATGCCTCTTTGTCTGGCGCAGGCGTTGTCGCTGATTGTTTTGATCTGGACGTGTTATTATCCATTTCGGAAAGTCATGTGGAGAATCCGCTCTTCCGGCATTGGGTGAAACAGGCGGATTGGCTTATTCTTCGTGAGTTCCGTGAGGATTTGTTGCGTGAGGAACATCCGGTAACGAGCCTAGGGAGGATTACGACAAATTGGGTGGTGCGTCTGGGGAGATTCCTGCCTATCTAGGAACTTATAGCAGTACCGTGCTGTAGATGCAGGTGTGCCATGCTGATGGCACAAGCGTTTCATCAGCATGGCACAGATGTCTTATTTATTGAGCGCTTGCTCAATATCGGCGATGATATCATCGGCGTTCTCGATACCTACAGAGAAGCGGATCAAGTCCGGAGCCACGCCAGCCTCTATCAATTGCTCGTCGCTCAACTGGCGGTGCGTATGACTGGCCGGGTGAAGCACGCAAGTACGGGCATCCGCTACGTGAGTTACGATAGCGGCGAGTTTCAAGCTATCCATAAACTTGATCGCCACCTCACGTCCACCTTTCAATCCGAAGGATAATACACCGCAAGAGCCATTCGGTAGATACTTCTTGGCGAGCTCATGGTACGGATTGCCTTCCAATTCCGGATAATGAACCCAAGCTACCTTATCACATTTCTGTAGCCACTGCGCTACCGCCAAGGCGTTTTTGCAATGCTGCGGTACACGAAGATGCAAGGTCTCCAATCCCAGATTCAATAGGAATGCGTTTTGCGGGGATTGGATCGCTCCGAGGTCACGCATCAGTTGGCTAGTCGCTTTCGTGATGAACGCTAATTTCCCGAATGCCTTGGTATAGGTCAATCCGTGGTAAGAAGGGTCCGGTTGGCAAAGTCCCGGGAACTTCTCGGCATGCGCTTCCCAATCGAAATTGCCGCTGTCCACGATACAACCACCCACGCTCGTGGCATGGCCATCCATATATTTAGTCGTGGAGTGCGTAACGATATCCGCTCCCCATTCGAACGGACGGCAATTGATCGGCGTGGCGAACGTATTATCGACGATCAAGGGTACGCCATGATTATGGGCGATGCGGGCAAACTTCTCCACATCCAATACCATAACGCCCGGATTGGAGATCATCTCGCCGAACATCGCCTTCGTATTCGGGCGGAAAGCCTTGGAGATCTCTTCCTCGCTCGCGTCTTGATCTACGAACGTGCATTCGATTCCCAGCTTCTTCAAGGTAACGGCCAGTAGATTATAAGTACCTCCATAAATGCTGGTAGCGCTTACGATATGATCGCCAGCCTCGCAAATATTGAAGAAAGCGAAAAAGCTAGCGGCCTGCCCGGATGAGGTCAGCATAGCGGCCACGCCACCTTCCAACGCCGCGATCTTGGCGGCTACAGCCTCGTTTGTCGGGTTTTGAAGGCGGGTATAGAAATAGCCGCTTTCCTCCAAATCGAACAATTTAGCCATCTGCTCGCTCGTCTCATACTTGAATGTCGTGCTTTGATAGATCGGGAGGACACGGGGTTCTCCTTTCTTGGGTTGCCAACCGGCCTGTACGCACAGGGTTTCCGGTTTGAATTTGTTATCCATATAGGTTGTTTTTTTAATTGAATGTCATTTTAATCGCGAATGTACGGAAAATCGGTAAGAATTGTTCCGCTTACAAGATCTTCTTCTGTAAGATACTGAACCAAATGAAAGCGACGACACCTTTTAGCATGCTGGAAAGGCTGATCGCCCACCAAACACCCGTAATACCCAGTCCCGCTGCCGCTAGCCCGATGGCCAAAGGTATGCGTAAGGTGTTACACGAGATGCTGATGATCGCCGGCGGAACCGTTCGGCCGGTACCGTAGAACATGCCTTGCGTGGTAATCTCCAGCATCATGAAGATCATCGAATATCCGTCGATCCGGAGAAATATACCACCGGCCTCATAAGCGGCTTGCTCCGGCACGATCAGCGAGAAGACCTCGCTACCGTAAAAGACGAATAACAACGTGCAGAGTACACCGATGATCGAAGTCATTTTAAGCGTCGTATGATAAGCGGTCAAGATACGTTCTTTCTTGCGTGCGGCGTAGTTCTGTGCGGTGAAAGCGGAGAGGGCCGTACTGAAGCCTTGTGAGGTGTTCCATGCGATCGCCTCCATTTGTCCGCCTGCCGTAAGCGTCATCAAACCGATATGCCCTCCGTAGGTGGAAGCTGTACGAGCCATAAAAAGATTGATGATCGCGAAGAATGTATTTAATAACGCTACCGGCAGGCCCAATTGGAAGATCCGCTTGGTGTAACGTTCTTTTAAACGGACAAAGAAAGGGAATCCCCCGAACAATTTATTGCGGCATTTTAGCTGATAGACGAATAGTCCGCAAACCACCGCTTGGGAGATCCACGTAGCCCAAGCTGCGCCCGCCGTGCCCAAATGGAAGCCGAGTATAAATAAAGGATCTAGCACCATATTCAGTAAAAGACCTGTTCCGCTGATATAAAATGGAATCTTACTCAATCCCGCCGCATTATGAATCCCGGTAAACGCCGCTGAGAGGAAGATAAATGGGAATGCGGAAGCGACGATTCTCAAATATTCCACGGCGTTCAACGCGATCGGTTCCTCCAGTTTGTAGAAGCCGATAATCGGATGAGCGAGGACGAATAGCAAGAATCCCCAACAAAGCGAGAGGATCAAGGCGATCGTTAGGTTATGGGAAGCGAATCCTCGGGCATCTTCCACGTTTTGCGCCCCGATACTTTGCCCGACACTCACCTCCGAGCCTACTTTATTCAAGTAAGAGATCGAGTTCGTCATCCAAGTAAGGATACCAACGGCGCCGATAGCGGCTACGGCCTCGCTTCCCAATCGGCCTACCCAAGCCATGTCGGTGATGCTATAGGCCATTTGGATAAATGAGGTACCCATGATCGGCATCGCCAGATTGAATAGTTGCCGGGAGATGACCCCTTCGGTCAGATTTTTTGTTCCTTGCATGATCGTTTGTTTAAATGTGCGCGAAAGTAGAAATAATTTTGCTACCTTTAGCGACGTTAATCTTAAAGAATAGTATGATGATAACGAGACGGAATTTTTTGAAAGCGGGTGCCGCTGTGGCTGCGCTGAGTGTAGTACCGAATGGCTTTGCCTCTATCTTGGCTAAGAAAGAGAAAGCGATAGGTGTACAGTTGTATAGTGTCCGGGACGACTTGAAGACGGATTTTGACGGTACGATGAAGGCTTTGGTGGATATCGGTTATAAACGGATGGAAGCCGCCGGTTACCGGGATGGCAAATTCTACGGGAAATCCCCGGCCGAGATGAAGAAATATCTGGCGGATCTGGGTGCCCGTATGGTAGGTTCCCATACCGGAAGCGGTTTGCTGGCGGAGGGTGATACCAAGGGATGGGACTTCTGGAAAAAGAATGCCGCCGATACGGCAGAGGTAGGCTGTAAATGGATTGTTCAGGCGGGTTATCCCTCCAAAGATATCAAGAGTCTTTCGGACGTGAAGCGTTTAGCGGATCAATTTAATAAATGTGGTGAGATCGCGAAGGCGAACGGGTTGCGTTTCGCTTTCCATAACCATGTGGATGAATTCCATGAGTTGGAAGGAAAGATCCCGTTCGACGTGATGATCGAGAATACGGACAAAGGGCTGGTTACTTTCCAGATCGATACGGCTCAATTAGTGTATGGCGGTTTTAAATGTCATGATTACGTGAACCGTTATCCCGGTCGTTTCGCCAACTGGCACTTGAAAGACGCGAATGCGGATGGAAAGGGCAGCACGGAGATGGGCGCCGGAATCGTAGACTTCAAATCCTTATTCGCTGTGGCGGAGAAAGCCGGATTAGAGGATTACTTCATTGAGCAAGAGCGTTATAATATGACACCGCTGCAAGCGATGAAACATGATTATGACTTCTTGATGAATGCCTCTTATGTGAAGTGGTAAACGGGAGTATAGGCGTAGCCTTATGCCAGTATCGGTGTAAGGCTGCGCCTATATCAGCGTGAGGCTATGCCGATACTGGCGCAAGGCAACGCCAGTACTGGTGTTTTTTATCGGATAAACAGGAGTTCCCTATACTTCGGCAACGGCCACATCTGGTTGTCCACCATCAGCTCCAGATCATCGATATGGTCACGGATCTCATCCAAATAAGGGGCCACCGAGTCGTGGTAAGCGATCGCCTTTTCCCGCATATCGGTCAAGCGGTTCGCTTTCTTGCGGGCCTCTACCATCTCATCCACTTTCTTGGTCACGGCACAGATATGTCCGGCTATCTTACGAACCAAGCGACGGGGCTCTTCCGACATATCGCAGAATTCCGGGTCGTCGCCGAATGTCTCTTTCAACTTCGCTATATTATCCAGCAATACGCTCTGGTAACGAACGGCTACCGGGATGATATGATTCAAGGATAAATCCCCTAATACCCGGGCCTCGATCTGTACCTTTTTGATATAGACTTCCCATTTTACTTCATTACGCGCTTCCAATTCTTTCTGGGTAAGTACGCCGGTAGACGTGAACATCTCGATCGACTCCGGTTTAAGATAAGCGTCATATTGCAAGGGAACACTATTTTGGCAATCCAGACCTCGCTTGGCGGCTTCCTCTTTCCATTCGTCCGAATAACCGTTCCCATCGAAGCGGATCGGCTTAGATTCCTTGATATAGGCTTTCAGCACCTTGAAGATCGCTACTTCCTTGCTTTTTCCTTCCGCTTGCAAAGCCTCTACGTCCTTCTTGAATTGTTGCAATTGATAGGCTACGGCGGAGTTCAACGCTAACATGGCCGATCCGCAGTTCACGGAAGAGCCCGGGGCGCGGAACTCAAAACGGTTGCCGGTGAAGGCGAAAGGAGAGGTACGGTTACGATCCGTATTGTCCAACAGCAGTTCGGGGATCTGCCCGAAGCCAAGATGCAAGCCCTTTTTATCGTCTACCTCGATAGCGTCCTCGATAGAGCTATTCTCAAACTTATCCAAGATCTCGCTGATTTGCGTTCCGAGGAAAGTGGAGATGATAGCGGGAGGTGCCTCGTTCGCACCTAGGCGGTGTGCGTTCGTGGCGGAAGCGATACTCGCTTTTAATAAAGCGTTGTATTTATAAACGGCCATGATAGTGTTCACCACGAAGGTGATGAAGCGTAGGTTGTCCTCACGGTCTTTACCCGGAGAGAATAAGTTTACCCCCTTGTCTGTTCCCATAGACCAGTTACAGTGTTTACCGGAACCGTTTACCCCGTTAAATGGCTTCTCGTGCAATAATACACGGAAATTATGACGGCGGGAGACACGTTTCATGACCGACATCAATAATTGGTTATGGTCGTTGGCCAGGTTACATTCCTCGTAAATAGGAGCTAGCTCGAACTGGTTGGGGGCTACCTCGTTATGGCGGGTCTTTACCGGGATACCTAGTTTATAGCATTCGGTTTCCAAGTCTTTCATGAATTCTTGTACACGAGAGGGGATAGCGCCAAAATAATGGTCGTCTAATTGTTGGTTCTTCGCGCTCTCATGTCCGAGCAAGGTACGCTCGGTGAGTGAGAGGTCCGGACGGGCGGAATACAAGTCCTCGTCAACAAGGAAATATTCCTGTTCCCAACCTAGGTAAGTAATTATCTTATTGACATCCTCATCGAAATATCTATATACGTCCTTGGCGGCTTCTCCCAATACTTCGATAGAGCGGATCAGTGGGGTCTTATAATCCAGTGCTTCGCCGGTATAAGCGATAAATACGGTTGGGATACAAAGTGTGTCATCTACGATAAAAGCGGGAGAGGAGGGGTCCCAAGCGGAGTAGCCGCGGGCCTCGAAGGTATTACGAAGTCCACCGTTCGGGAAACTGGAAGCGTCCGGTTCTTGCTGGACAAGCAATTTGCCGCTGAACTCCTCGATCATGCCACCGTTACCATCGTGTTCCACGAAAGCGTCGTGCTTCTCGGCGGTGCCATCGGTAAGCGGTTGAAACCAGTGGGTATAATGAGTGACTCCTTTTTCCAGTGCCCACATACGCATGCCGGCTGCCACATGATTGGCGATTTCCCGGTCGATAGGTGTGCCATTGTCAATGGCGTGGGTCAAGGCTTTGTACGTTTCCTTGGAGAGATATTTTTGCATCGCCTTCCGGTTGAAGACATTCTCGCCATAGTACTCAGATACTTTGTGTTCGGGAGTAACGGCTTCCACGGCCTTTCGGTTGGATGCCTTCTCCACAGCATTAAAGCGTGAGATTGACATTGTTGAATTGTTTTATGTTTTTACGACGCAAAAATACAAAACAGTTGACAATTGACAGTCAATGATTGACAATTATTTAGTTTTCTCTATTAAATTGTCGATTTACTTCTCTAACTGTCAATTGCCAACTACTAACGGTCAACTATTAAAACAAACTCCAAGCCACCGTCAATCCCGCCATCACGATCGCTACCATGCTCATCAACTTGATAAGGATATTCAAACTCGGGCCGGAAGTGTCTTTGAACGGATCGCCAACCGTATCGCCGACAACGGTTGCCTTATGCGCCTCGCTACCCTTGCCGCCGTGGTTTCCTTCCTCGATGAATTTCTTTGCGTTATCCCATGCTCCTCCGGCGTTCGCCATGAATACGGCTAATACGAAGCCCGTGCTTAATCCACCGATCAATAGTCCGACAACGCCTGTCACACCAAATATGAGTCCCGTTAAGATGGGGGCGATAATAGCTAAAACGGAGGGAAGTACCATTTCGTGTTGCGCTCCCTTCGTCGAGATCTCAACGCAACGGGCATAATCCGGTTGTGCCTCTCCAGTCAGAATACCCTTGATTTCCTTGAACTGACGGCGAACTTCCTCCACCATGTGCCCGGCCGCACGTCCTACAGCGTTCATCGTAAGGCCACAGAACATGAATGCCATCATGGAACCTAGGAACATTCCGGCTAAAACCTTAGGATTCATTAAGGTAACATCATAATATACCATAAAGTCCGAGAATGAGGCTTTAGATATTTCGATACTCCTGCCATCGGTAAAGTTCAGGACGGTCTCTCCTAAACGGAGCAAACCGATCTTGATCTCTTCTACATAAGAGGCCAACAGAGCCAAGCCGGTTAACGCAGCGGAACCGATAGCGAAACCTTTACCTGTAGCGGCAGTCGTATTTCCTAATGAATCCAATGCGTCTGTACGCTTGCGGACTTCTTTCCCTAGGTTACACATCTCGGCGTTGCCTCCGGCATTATCCGCTATGGGACCGTAAGCGTCTGTAGCCAACGTAATACCTAAGGTCGATAGCATACCTACGGCAGCTATACCGATTCCGTATAATCCCATGCCCACGTTCGTGAAGTCGAATCCGGAGGCGAACAAGAAGGAACAAATAATACCGACCACGACGGCAAGTACCGGGATGGCCGTAGAGAGCATCCCTAGTCCGAGACCGGAGATAATAACCGTTGCCGGGCCTGTCAGCCCCGATTCGGAAACCAGCCGGGTCGGCTTATAGGACTGGGAGGTATAATACTCCGTCGCTTGCCCGATCACGATTCCGACTAGCAGACCTACGATCACGGAACAACCGATCCAGAACCAATTCTCCATGCCTAATACATAAAGAATCCCGAACGTGGAGATAGCGATCAATACGGAACTCAAGTTCGTTCCTATGGCTAAGGCTTTCAGTAGTTGCTTGATCGTCGCGTTCTCATTCGTACGGACGGCGAAAATACCAATAATAGATAAAATGATACCGACAGCGGCGATAAGCATTGGGGCGACAACCGCCTTATATTGTAATTCTACGCTTCCGGAAGAAACGAATGCGGCGGCTCCCAATGCGGCGGTCGCTAGGATGGAACCGCAATAAGATTCATATAGGTCGGCTCCCATACCGGCGACGTCACCTACATTGTCGCCTACGTTATCGGCGATTGTCGCCGGGTTACGAGGATCGTCCTCCGGGATCCCAGCCTCAACTTTACCTACTAAATCCGCTCCGACATCGGCGGCTTTCGTATAGATTCCTCCTCCCACACGTGCGAACAAGGCTTGCGTGGAGGCACCCATTCCGAATGTAAGCATGGTTGTCGTGATAATGGTGAGTTTATGGGTCGGGTCCAAAGCCTCGTCTGGGATGAAAGCATTTAACAGGATATACCAGAATGAGATATCCAGCAATCCAAGCCCAACGACTACTAAGCCCATGACCGCCCCGCTTCGGAAAGCCACTTGTAAACCTTTATTCAAGGAAGTGCGGGCTGCGTTCGCTGTACGGGCCGAGGCATAAGTCGCTGTTTTCATGCCTAAGAAACCCGCTAATCCTGAAAAGAAACCTCCTGTCAGGAAGGCGATCGGAACCCATTCGTTTTGAACATGGAAGCCATAGGCCATAATAGAGAATAAGATTACTAGGACAACGAAAACCGAGGCGACTACTTTGTATTGCTGTTTCAGATACGACATCGCCCCTTCACGTACAAAGGAGGCGATCTTTTTCATCAACTCAGTTCCTTCACTCTCTTTCATCATTTGCCTGAAGAAGAACCAGGCGAATGCTAGCGCTAGGACAGACGCTAACGGGATAATCCAGAAGATACTCGTAATCATAACATGGTAGATTTAATGTTATACTTAAGAAAACAATGTGACAACACCTTTGCTTTCCGTGTAAATGTAGCAAAAATAAAAGAGGATGGAAACTTTTTCCCTAATAATAATGTTTCTAATTAAAAAAAACAGCATATTTGTTACCAGATTAAGAGACAAGAAATAAATGGCAGAAGAGACAAACCATAAACCCTATAGGTTGGGCTTGGCGCTTAGCGGAGGCGGAGCGAAAGGTTTTGCGCATATCGGCGTATTTCGAATGATGGAAGAATGTGCGCTAAGACCGGATATTATAGTCGGTACCAGCGCGGGAGCTTTAATGGGCGCTTTGTTTGCCGATGGTTATTCGGCGGCGGAGATCCAAGAGCTTTTTACCGGACGTGAGTTCTCGGAATTCGCCCAGTTGCAGATTCCTAAGGCGGGTTTGTTCGATAGTAAGCGCTTTCGTTATTTCTTGAGGCGACACTTGCGGACCAAGAACATCGAGGACTTGCAAATTCCTCTGGTGGTTGTCGCGACTGATTTGGATAATGGCGAAAGCCATGAATTTAGGAGTGGTCCTATTGTTGAGGCGGTGACAGCTTCTTGTAGTATCCCGATTATTTTCAGTCCTGTAGTCATCAATGGCGTTCATTATGTGGATGGAGGATTATTTCACAACTTTCCGGTCTCCATCATCCGTGAGGAATGTGAGCGTATTATTGGGGTGAACGTAAGCCCGTTGATCCCGCAAAAATATAAGCAGACCATATTCCATATCGCCGAGCGCTCTTATCATTATATGTTCCGGGCAAATACGCTGGAGGATCGAGAGATGTGTGATGTCTTAATAGAAGCGGAGGAGTTTGGCTTATATAAGACATTCGATCTTGAGAATGTAGACGTGATTTGTAATATTGGCTATTCCGCCGCTGCCCGTTGCTTTGAGAAAGTGTTGTATGAGAATAAATATGAAACCTTGGTGAAAGCGATCGCGGCAAGAAAGAAAGGCCTGATGCCGTGACAAATCGTCTGTCTGGACAAAGCGCTTTCCCACAAAAACTTTATATATAGATGAACGCAATGGAACAAAAAAACAAGATGGTAATTTATCAGGTATTCCCGCGTTGGTTTGGGAATCTGCGACCATCTCCTGTAATGAATGGTAGTTTAGCCGAGAATGGAGTGGGTAAGTTTTCGGCTTTTACTCCTTTGGCTTTATCCAAAATCAAAGAACTAGGTGTTACTCATGTATGGTATACAGGGGTGATAGAGCACGCTACAAAAACCGATTACACCATGTTTGGCATCCGGAAAGACCATTCTGCCGTAGTAAAAGGTAAGGCCGGATCTCCATATGCTATAAAAGATTACTATGATATAGATCCGGATTTGGCGGATAATATCCAGAACCGTATGAGTGAGTTCGAGGATTTGGTGAAACGTACGCATGAGGCTGGGATGAAGGTTATTATCGATTTTGTACCCAACCATGTAGCACGTCAATATTTCTCGGACGCACGGGAACCTTTCGTGGAGGACTTAGGTCAAACGGATAATGTGTCCAAGGCTTTTGATGTGAATAATAACTTTTATTATCTTCCGGGGCAAACCTTGACGCTTCGTTTTGATCCGCAGCGTGAGGAGGATTTTGCCTATAGTGAGTTTCCGGCGAAGGTGACCGGTAACAATCATTTCGATGCCTATCCAAGCCAGAACGATTGGTATGAGACGGTGAAGCTGAACTACGGCGTGGATTATATGCACGGTGGTGCTTGCCATTTCAATACCATTCCCAATACGTGGGAGAAAATGTTGGAGATCTTGTTGTTCTGGGCTGATAAGGGGGTGGATGGTTTTCGTTGTGATATGGCTGAGATGGTCCCGGTAGAGTTTTGGAACTGGGTGATTCCTCAGGTGAAGAAGGTGCGTGATGTGATCTTTATAGCGGAGGTGTATAATCCGGATGAGTATAGGAATTATATTTATACGGGACACTTTGATTATTTGTATGACAAGGTTGGTCTTTATGATACGGTTCGTGCGGTGATGTGCGGACAGGCTCCGGCTAGTAATATATCGCATTGTTGGCAATCGTTGGAGGGAATCCAGAAAAATATGTTAAATTTCTTGGAGAATCACGATGAACAGCGTGTCGCTTCTGATTTCTTTGCGGGGGATGCTCGTCCGGGTATTCCGGGCATGATTGTCTCCGCTGCCATGAATACAAATCCGGTTATGATCTATAGTGGTCAGGAACTTGGCGAAAGAGGAATGGATGCGGAAGGTTTCAGTGGACGTGATGGCCGTACGACCATCTTCGATTATTGGAGCGTCGAGAGTTTGCGAAACTGGAATAATAATGGACTCTTTGATGGGGCTAAATTAACGCCGGCAGAACGCTCGTTGCGTGAGATGTACGCTAAGTTATTGAATGTGGTACGATCCGAGCCGGTTATTGTCGAGGGAGCGTTTTATGATTTGATGTACGCGAACTCCGGTAATCCTTATTTCAATCCGAACCGTCAGTATGCGTTCTTGCGCAAATGGAAGAACGAGGTACTTCTGGTTGTCGTGAATTTCGACCGTGCCGACCAATGTGTATGGGTAAATATCCCGGTCGAGGCATTCAAGGCTCTTGATTTTGAGGATAACAAACCGGCTGAATTGACCGACTTGTTAACCGGGGAAACGACTATCAGTACGCTAACAGACGCTTATCCTTATCAAGTGAAACTCCCTGCTTATTCCGGTAAGATGCTAAAGTTCTCTTTTCTCCATAAATAAGAGCTTTCTTGAAAAGTTTAGGTGTGCTGTATAGATAATTCGTTGGTGGAGTTAGGTGGTTGATACGGGACATCTAGCTTCATCGGGCAAGTAACTTAAGTGAAATGGCAAAGTAACTTAACATACTTGCCCGATGAAGCTAGATGACTTTTTTCTTTGATTTAAATGAAAAGAAGGGAAGCCATATAATAAATGCCAGCTGCTAAAAGCCCACTTACCGGGATCGTAAGAACCCATGCGGTCATCAAGCTTTGAGTTACTCCCCAACGAACGGCTGAAAGACGTTTGGTCGCACCAACTCCGATAATAGCCCCTGTAATTGTATGCGTGGTACTGACTGGGATCTTCAGAAACTCCGTAAGGTACAAAGTGAAGGCACCGGCTGTCTCAGCGATAACCCCTTCCAAGGGGGTTACCTTCGTGATTTTAGTACCCATTGTCTTTACTATTTTCCAGCCACCGGACATGGTTCCAAGTGAGATAGCGGTGAAACAAGAGAACGCTACCCAGTCGGGTAAATCGGAAATACTATTTATCCCCATTCCCAATCCCTCGGAGTGGGCTGCGATTAGGGCCGCGGCGATAATACCCATCACTTTTTGGGAATCATTCAATCCATGCCCGATACTGAATAAGGCGGAAGATACGAGTTGGAGTTTCTTGAACCATACCTCTGCCGTATGAGGGTGCACTCTTTTGCACATATGAAGCACTAATAAGGTAAACCCGAAAGCGACAATCATGCCTATGAAGGGAGCAAGGAAAATGAAAGCCGCTATTTTTAGGATAATGTTCAATTGGATCGCTTCAAAGCCGTGTGCCATGATAGCCGCTCCGGCGAATCCTCCGATAAGGGTGTGGGAAGAAGAGGAAGGAATACCTTTCCACCAAGTGAACAGGTTCCATGCGATAGCGGCGATTACCCCGGACAGGATAATCGGTAATGTGATATACTGCTCTACTACGGTTTTTGATACGGTATTGGCGATACCGAATCCCCCGATTATATACTTAGCGATGAAAAATGCGACGAAATTAAAGAATGCTGCCCATATTACAGCCTGAAAAGGGGTAAGGACCTTGGTCGATACAATGGTCGCTATCGAATTTGCCGCATCATGAAAGCCATTGATATAATCGAATATCAGAGACAGAATGATGATAATCACTAATAATTCCATAATATAGCCCTGTTTTATGCGTACTTTACGATCAAGTTCCTTAATATTTTACCGACATGTTCGGCGGCATCCGTTGTCTTTTCCAACTCATGCATGATTTCTTTGATTTTGATAAGCTCTATACTATCTTTTTCTTCCTCGAAAAGCTTCGTGATAAAAAGCTCATATACGTCGTCCGCTTGGTTTTCTATGTCATGTAGCTTGGTACAGTAATCACGTAACGTAGTCGGTTTCTTGCGAAAAGTCTCGAGTTCATCCATCGCTTTGCTGATATAGTGCGCCTCTTGTTGAATGAGTAAACTCAATTCTTTTCCGCTATCAGAGATGGGGCGTGGGTTATAGATGGTAATACGTTTGGCGGAACTGTTTATTCCATCAATAACATCATCTATGGATGAGGCTAAGTCGTGAATGTCTTCCCGATCGAAGGGGGTTATAAATGTCGTTCCTAGTTCATCAAAGATCAGATGGGTCAGTTTGTCCCCCTCCCGTTCCTTATCCTTGATTAGCTTATAATAATTAGCTCTTTCCGTAGGAGAATCATGTCGTAAGCTTTCTACCAGAATGCTGGAAGAGGCGGATAATATTTCAGACAATTGCTTTAAGAGTGGAAAGAACTTGGGTTCTTTGGGGGTGAATCGACTAAAAAAAGAATTTTTCATACATGTATATATTAAATCGTTTTTAAATACTTGGTTGTTGAATGAAAGTTTGTTATCTCTGTTTCCGTGCTTTTAGTTTTGCCCGTACTACCTCTATTACGGCAGGAAGTATGGATATGAATATAATTGCTATGATCAATAGCTTGAGGTTCTGCTGTACGAAAGGAAGATCTCCGAAAAAGTATCCTGCATAGCAGAAAAGCAGTACCCAGAAAGCGCCGCCTATCAGGTTGTAGATCATGAAATAGTAATAGTGCATTTTACCCATTCCGGCTACAAAGGGAGCGAAAGTACGGACAATCGGTACGAATCGGGCGATGATTATGGTTTTGCCTCCATATTTTTTGTAGAACTCATGCGTTTTGTCCAAATGGCTTTTCTTGAATATCTTGGAGTTGGGATTGTTAAATAGTTTACGACCAAAAAAATGACCTATCATATAATTACAGGAGTCTCCCAATACTGCCGCCGCGAATAATATCAAGGCTAAAAGATTTATCTCTAAAGGCATACCGGGTAACGCTGTTATCGCTCCGGCGACGAACAAGAGGGAATCCCCGGGCAAGAATGGGGTGGCTACCAATCCCGTTTCACAAAAAATGATTAGGAATAATATCGCGTAGGCCCAAGTATGATATTCTTGTACGATCTCGATCATATGCTGATCGATATGTAAGATGAAGTCTAATAAAAATTCCATTTTAGATTGATTATTAATTGATAAGAACTATCCTATATGACCCAATAAGAAAACAAAATAGATGTTTATTCTATTCCCTTTGAGAAATCTAGAAAATAAGAATAGTGAGAATGCAGACATTAAAGTGCTATCTTCTACTTTTTTGATGGAAATAAGGGGGAAAGAGAGTTTAAATGAGAATACGTCTTAGAGTATAGATATAGTACCCATAGGAGAACTTAAGGGGATTTATACAAAATGAAATGAATGTTTGTCTTTCTTTAGGATATTGAGTTTTTATAAACCGTACGATCCTTTCCGCGGATGAGGATAGGTTTGTCCTTGAGTTTTTTGATGTGGAGATGTTGCGGAATAGTGAAGCCCTGATATAGCCATCTTCCATCTTATAGCTTTGTTTTCCGTTGTATAGCTCTTTTTCGTATCGTTCGATATCTGCTTGGGGGATATTGTATTCCGTCTTGTCTTCATTCGGAGAGTACATGGTGTAAATATCGTTGTATTTCTGTTGGTTCTCGGGAGTTGATGAAGAACCCGAAGTCAGAAATACACTTACCAATACGAAGAAATAGAGTAAATACTTCATCATTGCGGTTGCAAATATAGAAAGTTTTCCAAATATAAAGAGGTTATTGTAAATAAGTTTTGTACTTTTGCGGCACAATTTAAATCTATTCACTTTAAGATAAATATTCGGAATAATGAGTGCACAAACTCCTTTCTTGGTGTTTTCGGGAACGAACTCCCGGTATCTTGCAGAGAAAATTTGCAACAGTTTAGGTTGTCCTCTGGGACAGATGAATATCCAGCACTTTGCCGATGGTGAGTTCTCTGTTTCTTATGAAGAGTCTATCCGCGGTAGAGATGTATTCTTAGTACAATCTACATTCCCTAATTCAGACAATCTGATGGAGTTGCTTCTGATGATTGACGCGGCTAAACGTGCTTCCGCACATTCAATCATCGCTGTAGTCCCTTACTTCGGTTGGGCTCGTCAGGATAGAAAGGATAAGCCTCGTGTTTCTATTGGCGCTAAGTTGATCGCTGATATGTTGAGTACGGCAGGTATCAATCGTTTGATTACGATGGACCTTCATGCGGATCAGATCCAAGGATTCTTTAATGTTCCGGTGGATCACTTATATGCTTCTTCCGTATTCTTGGATTATATCAAGACGTCTTTGCCTTTGGATAACTTGTGTATCGCGACTCCAGATGTTGGTGGTACGAAACGTGCCAGCAGCTATTCTAAGTATTTAGGCTTGCCGATGGTCATTTGCCACAAATCTCGTTTGCGTGCCAATGAGGTGGCCGAGATGCGTATTATCGGTGATGTGACGGGCTTGGATGTCCTTTTGGTTGATGACATGGTGGATACGGCCGGAACAATTACGAAAGCCGCGAACTTGATGTTGGAGAATGGCGCTAAGTCTGTTCGTGCTATCGCCAGCCACGCTGTGATGTCTGATCCGGCTTCTACTCGTGTAGATCAGTCCGCTTTAGCGGAAATGATCTTTACGGATTCTATTCCTTACGCTAAGAAATGCGAGAAAGTAAAGGTATTATCTGTCGCTGACATGTTCGCTGAGGCGATCCGTCGTGTATGTAGTGGAGAGTCTATCAGCTCTTTGTATGCTATTTAATAGAATAAGATAGAAAAATAAAAACGGTCGCTTCCTTTTGAGGCGACCGTTTTTTATTTAGAATAAATCTGAATATGCGTTACTTGGTCTCATCAATAATCATGCCGCTGCCCAGACATAAGTGATGGTCTTTGTCGTAGATTACACTGTATTGGCCGGGAGCGATACCTTGAATCTTTTCGTCGGATTCTACACGATATAGATCTCCGATACGACGGATGTAGCCATGCGTAAATTCCGGGGTATGACGGATCTTGAAAGTGATTTCTTTCTCACCCTCAAATTCTCCCCATGGATCTTCCGTGATGAAATCGAAACCTTGCATATTAATCACCTTGCCATATTGCGTTTCCGGGTCGTAGCCGTTGGAGACATAAATGATATTTCGCTTAATGTCTTTTTGGATAACGAACCAAGGGCCGCCACTTAATCCCAATCCCTTACGTTGGCCGATCGTATGGAACCAATATCCATTGTGTTTACCCAAGACCTTACCCGTCTCTAGTTCCACGATTTTTCCCGGGCGTTTCCCTAAATAACGCTCTATAAAGTCGTTGTAGTTAATCTTGCCTAAGAAGCAAATGCCTTGGCTATCTTTACGCTTGGCGCTCGGCAATTTCTGGGCCTCGGCGATGGCACGTACCTCACTTTTCATTAAATGCCCGATCGGAAACATGAGTTTCTGTATCTGTAGGCGGGTGATTTGCCCTAAGAAATCAGTCTGATCTTTTACCGGGTCCTTGGCGGTAGAAAGCCATATCTTGCCGTCTATCTCCGTGGTCGTGGCATAATGACCGGTAGCGATCTTATCGAAATCCTTGCCCCATTTTTCCTCGAAACAACCGAACTTGATATATTTATTACACATCATATCCGGGTTAGGGGTAAGACCGCGTTTGACAGATTCGATCGTATAGCTTACCACCCGATCCCAATACTCGTCGTGTAGGGAGACGATCTCGAACCGGCATCCATACTTGCGGGCGATATATGAGGTGATCTCGATATCCTCTTCCGCCGGGCAATCGATATAGCCATCCTTGTCTTCCATACCGATACGGATATAGAAGATGGTCGGATCGTATCCTGCCTCTTTGAGTTGATGCACTACGACAGAGCTGTCTACTCCTCCTGAAACTAATGCCGCTATTTCCATTCTCTTTTTTGTCTTTGCTTTTGAACTTACAAAAGTAGAGAAAAAATCTCAAACCTTTGATATTGACTGTATATTCTCTATCTTTGCGGTTGGCCCTTATTGGAATGCGGGCCTTCAAACTATGTACTTTAGATGTAATATATTATAGGAAAAGCAAATCGTAGTAAGTATGAAAAAAATAATGTTATCGCTTATGACAGCTATGGTTATGACGGCTTGTACAGGCCAACAGTCGGATACGGCATCTCAAAATTCCGATAAGGAGTTCAATTATGTAGTGGATCAGTTCGCTGATCTGGAGATTCTTCGCTATAAAGTTCCGGGTTTTGAGTCCCTGTCCTTGCAACAAAAGCAACTATTATATCATCTTTCCGAAGCGGCCTTGATGGGACGTGATATATTCTTCGATCAGAATGGACGCTATAATCTGGCGATCCGCAGGACACTGGAGGCTATTTATACGAATTATAAGGGAGATCGGGAGGACCCTCAATTCAAGGCTTTGGAAACCTATTTGAAACGGGTGTGGTTCTCCAGTGGTATCCATCATCATTATGCGTTGGACAAGTTTGCCCCGGGGTTTTCTCCTGAGTTCTTGATGGATTGTATTCACCAAATCGACGCTAAGAAGTTACCTCTTCGTGAGAATCAAAACGTGGATCAGTTCATGATCGAGATCGCTCCGGTAATCTTTGATCCGGGCGTTATGCCAAAGCGTAGCGTACAAAGCGGTGACGGTGATCTGATCAAAGCTTCTTCTAATAATTATTACGGGGGAGGCATCAGTCAAAAAGAGGTAGAGGACTTCTATGCGCAAATGAAAATGGGAAAGGATACCATTTCCCCGATTTCTTACGGGTTGAATAGCCGTTTGGTAAAAGAGAACGGTACGGTCGTTGAAAAGGTTTGGAAAGTAGGAGGGCTTTATTCCGCCGCGATAGAAAAAATCGTAGATCAATTGCGACAAGCCTTGCCTTTCGCCGAGAATGATACGCAGAAAGCGATCATCGGGAAATTGATCGAATATTATCAAACGGGCGATTTGAAGACTTTCGATGCTTATTCGATCCTTTGGGTAGAGGATACAGCTTCGGAGGTGGATTTTGTGAATGGCTTTATCGAGACTTATGGGGATCCGTTAGGAATGAAAGCAAGCTGGGAGTCTACCGTGAATTTTACGAATAAGGAGGCGACTAAGCGTACAAAAATCATCAGTGATAATGCGCAATGGTTTGAGGATCATTCTCCGGTAGATAAGCGTTTCAAGAAAGAGAAGGTGAAAGGAGTTAGCGCTAAGGTAATCACGGTATCTATGTTGGGAGGTGATTGCTATCCGGCTACCCCGATCGGTATCAATTTGCCAAATGCGGATTGGATTCGTAGGGATCATGGCTCGAAGTCTGTTACGATAGAGAATATCACGGAGGCTTATGATAAGGCGTCTCAAGGAAATGGCTTTAGCGAAGAGTTTGTTTGGAGTGACGTGGAGCGGAACGGTATGAGGCAGTACGGTTTCTTAACGGATAATCTACATACGGATTTACATGAGTGTCTGGGACATGGTTCCGGTAAATTGCTGGAAAATACGGACCCGGATGCGCTGAAAGCCTATAGCTCTACACTGGAGGAAACCCGTGCGGATTTGTTTGGCCTGTATTATTTGGCAGATCCAAAGCTGGTGGAACTGGGATTGCTTCCGGACGGCGAGGCTTATAAATCGGAATACTATAAATATATAATGAATGGCTTGATGACCCAGTTGGTTCGCATCGAGCTAGGCAAGAATGTAGAAGAGGCGCATATGCGTAACCGTCAGTTGATCGCTAAGTGGGCTTACGAGAAAGGGAAGGAAGCGAATGTGATCGAACTGAAAAAACGGGATGGCAAGACCTATGTGGTTGTGAATGACTATCCGAGGTTACGTGAGTTGTTTGGGACATTGCTTGCTGAGATTCAACGTATCAAGAGTGAGGGTGACTATGCGGCCGGAAAGAATCTTGTTGAAGGATACGGCGTGAAAGTAGATCCGGAGCTGCATGCGGAGGTCTTGGAGCGCTATGCTAAGTTAAACTTGGCTCCCTATAAAGGTTTTGTCAATCCTGTGATGAAAGAGGTAAAGAACTCTAACGGTGAGGTTACTGATATTGTCTTGGACTACACGGAAGGTTATACAGATCAGATGCTTCGTTATGGCCGTGATTATTCTTTCTTGCCGACTTATAATAATTAATAGATGGAAAGTTTACAAGACGAGATAAGGGAGATCCGTAAGGAACTTCGTTTGGCGATGAACGGGGTGATTTCTACGAGTATGCGTGAGAAAGGTATCGTATATAAGTTAAATTTCGGGGTTCCGTACCCCGAAATAAAGGGAATCGCCCGTAAGCATAAACCGAATGGAGAGCTAGCGGCGGCTTTATGGAAAGAAGACATCCGTGAGTTTAAGATATTGGCGACCTTTCTCCAACCCGCCGAGACGTTGCCTTTGGATGAGGCGAAACGTTGGGTCAAGGAGATTCCTTATTTAGAGATCGCGGAGCATTGTTGCCGGAACTTGTTCGTTCATCTGCCTTATATGGAGGACTTCACGTCTGATCTGGTTGCTGATAAGAAAAATGAGTTCGCTCGCACGGTCGCCTTTCTTACTTGGGCCGAGAATTTCAAGCGAGGTGGCAGCTTATCTTCTGTGGTTTTAGGATCTTTCTTGGCAGAAACCTTAAGTAGTCTAGCGGAGACTAAGGATTTTAAATCTACGCTGAAAGAGAAACAAGCGTCTATTCAAGCCATGAAGTTTTATGGGCGTCAATCCGAGGGGAATGCGGAAAGGATCCTAGACGGTTTCAAGGAATTTCAGGAGGCTGCGGGAAACACGCCGGAATTACAAGAAATCTATAATGAATTAAAATTCGAGTTTGAATATTATCGGTAAGGCTTTGCGTTTAAAATAAATGCGCTAACTTTGTCGTTTGTGCGGTCTTTAGGAGATGGAAGCGAAAGTTTATACGGAAATACGTGCGTTGTTTACCGAATATCTAACGGAGAAGAAACTGCGGAAAACCGAGGAGAGATATGCTATATTCAAGGAGATATGTGCTTTTCCCGGTCATTTTGATGTGTGTATGCTTTCGGATCGGTTGGAGCAAGACAACTTCCATGTCAGTAAGGCAACACTCTATAATACGTTGGATGTACTGGTTGATGCCGGTTTGGTGGTGCGTCATCAAATAACCGTCCAGTCGGTGCAATATGAGTTGAGGATTTATGCTGATACGCATTTGCATTTGGTTTGTACGAGATGCGGGACCATGCGGGAGCTGCGAAATAGTGCGTTGAAAGCGGATATGAGAAACTTGAAAGTCTCTCGTTTTACGCCGGAGTATTATTGTTTGTACATTTATGGCCTGTGCAGTAAATGCAAGTTTAAGCAGCAAAGGTCAGTTAAATAAGAATATTAATAGCCTATAATAAATATAGAAAAGATGAAAGTAGACGTTTTGTTAGGATTGCAATGGGGCGACGAGGGCAAAGGCAAGGTTGTCGATGTGCTGACTCCGAATTACGATGTGGTAACTCGTTTTCAAGGAGGCCCTAATGCCGGACATACATTGGAGTTTAACGGGGAAAAGTATGTGTTACGTTCGATTCCTTCCGGTATTTTCCAAGGTGGAAAAATAAACGTAATCGGTAACGGTGTCGTTCTGGACCCGTTATTGTTCAAGCAGGAAGCGGAATCATTGGCAGCGAGTGGTCACGATATCACCAAGCAGCTTTATATCTCTAAGAAAGCTCACCTAATTTTACCTACTCACCGGATCTTGGATGCCGCTTACGAGGCCGCAAAAGGTTCCGGAAAGATCGGTACGACTGGAAAGGGTATCGGCCCGACTTATACGGATAAGATTAGCCGTAACGGTGTTCGTGTGGGCGATTTATTGCATAACTTCGAAGAGAAATATGCGGCCGCTAAAGCAAAACATGAAGCGATCTTGCGTTCATTGAACTATGAATATGATATAACCGAGATGGAGGCTCAATGGATGGAGGCCTTGAACTATCTCAAACAATTCAAATTGATTGATAGCGAGCATGTCATCAATAACTATTTGAAGGAAGGTAAGTCGGTCTTGGCGGAAGGCGCTCAAGGTACGATGCTGGATATAGACTTCGGTTCTTATCCATTCGTGACTTCCTCTAACACGATCTGTGCCGGATGTTGTACGGGACTGGGTGTTTCTCCCCGGAATATCGGTGAGGTATATGGAATCTTCAAGGCTTATTGTACACGTGTAGGTAGCGGTCCGTTCCCGACCGAGTTGTTTGATGAGGTGGGAGATAAGATCGGTCAATTAGGCCATGAGTTCGGTGCGGTTACGGGACGTAAACGCCGTTGTGGCTGGATTGATTTGGTTGCCTTGAAATATGCCGTGATGATCAACGGTGTAAGCCAATTGATCATGATGAAGAGTGATGTGTTGGATACCTTCGATACGATCAAGGCTTGCGTGGCTTATAAGATGAATGGTGTCGAGACTAATGAGTTCCCGTATGAGATCGATGATACGATCGAACCTGTATACGTGGAGTTACCGGGTTGGAAGATGGACATGACGAAGATGCAGAGCGAGGACGAGTTCCCGGAGGAGTTCAACGCTTACCTTTCTTTCTTGGAGGAAGAACTGGGTGTGCCTGTGAAGATCGTTTCCGTAGGACCGGATCGTGAGCAGACGATTGTCAGATATACAGAAGAATAAACTCGTTATAAATCGTACAAAATGGCAGAAGACCACATTCCTCAAGGGGTGTCTCCTGCCATTTTTGTCTTTGGCAAACTTTTTGTCGTTGTTTTATAAAACTAAATAAGATAGAAATTTATGAGTATGTATTGGATTATATTTATTGGATTTGCGCTATTGAGTTGGCTGGTGTCATCCCGCCTTCAGGGCAAGTTTGAGAAGTATTCGAAAATCCCTATGCCGAATGGCATGACAGGAAAAGATGTCGCTGAGAAGATGTTGCATGACAATGGTATCTATGATGTAAAGGTGATTTCTACACCCGGACATCTGACGGACCATTACAATCCCGCTAACCAGACGGTGAACTTGAGTGAGTCGGTTTATTATAGCAATAGTATCGCCGCCGCTGCGGTTGCCGCCCATGAGTGCGGTCACGCTGTGCAGCATGCTACCGCTTACGCTCCGTTGAGAATGCGTTCGGCTTTGGTTCCGGTTGTTAGTTTCGCCTCTAATATCATGACATGGGTGTTGCTGGGTGGTATGTTATTATTGCATACGTTTCCTCAGCTATTGTTATTCGGTATAATCTTGTTCGCTACGACTACGCTATTTAGCTTTATCACGCTTCCGGTCGAGATCAATGCCAGCCAACGTGCTTTAGCGTGGTTGAGCAATGCCGGTATAACAAATGCTTATACGCATGATAAGGCAGAGGACGCTTTACGTTCCGCCGCTTATACGTACGTGGTCGCCGCGTTAGGTTCGCTTGCTACATTATTATATTATATAATGATATTCTTGGGGGGAAGAAGCCGGGATTGATAAGCCTCGGAAGAGGCTTTCCATGGATGCCCATTGTAAGGATGTTAGAATGCCCATTGTAAGATGCTTATGACTGCGATTGTAAGCTCCTTACAGTGGGCATTGTTATTTTCTTATTTATTTCGAGCAAAAACATTACCTTTGCGGCCAGAATAATCATTTAAAACATAAGATCATGCAAAAACCTTCCATACCCAAAGGTACCCGAGACTTTTCGCCGGAGGAAATGGCGAAACGTAATTATATATTCAACACGATCCGTGAAGTATTTCACTTGTATGGCTTCCAGCAAATAGAGACTCCTGCCATGGAAAACCTTTCTACATTGATGGGTAAATATGGCGAGGAAGGGGATAAGCTCCTTTTCAAGATATTGAATTCCGGAGATTGTTTCGCTGGTATCTCGGATGAGGAGTTAATGGAAAAGAACCCGTTAAGATTTGCTGCTAAGGCTTGTGAGAAAGGCTTGCGTTATGATTTGACCGTTCCGTTCGCCCGTTACGTGGTACAACATCGTAATGAGATCAGTTTTCCGTTCAAACGTTACCAGATCCAACCGGTTTGGCGTGCAGATCGTCCGCAAAAGGGACGTTACCGGGAGTTCTACCAATGTGATGGCGACGTTGTGGGGTCTGATTCCTTGATCAATGAGGTGGAGCTGATCCAGATTATGGACGAGGTGTTCCATCGCTTTGGCATTCGTGTGTGTATCAAGATGAACAATCGTAAGATCCTTTCCGGTATTGCCGAAATCATAGGCGAGGCGGATAAGATCGTAGACATTACGGTCGCTATCGACAAGCTGGATAAGATTGGCTTGGACAACGTGAATGAAGAGCTTCGTTCCAAGGGTTTACCCGAGGAGGCGATCGAGCGTTTGCAGCCGATCATTATGCTGCAGGGTTCAAATCAAGAAAAGATCGCTACCTTGAAAGAGGTATTATCTGCGTCTGAGACTGGTTTGAAAGGTGTAGCTGAATTGGATTTTATCTTGGAGCGCATCTCTCATACGCCAATCCGTGCGGAATTAGAGCTTGATCTGACATTGGCTCGTGGCTTAAACTATTATACAGGTGCGATTTTCGAGGTGAAAGCCTTGGACGTACAGATCGGTAGTATCACGGGTGGTGGTCGCTATGACAACCTGACAGGGGTATTTGGCATGGAAGGCGTATCTGGTGTCGGTTTCTCTTTCGGCGCTGATCGTATCTTTGATGTATTGAACCAATTGGATTTATATCCGGAAGGCTCTTTGAAGACTACACAGCTTCTATTCGTGAACTTCGGACAGAAAGAGGAGATTTATTTATTGCCACTGATCGCTAAGGTTCGTAAGGCGGGGATTCGTACAGAGCTATATCCTGAGTCTACTAAGATGAAAAAGCAAATGGGATATGCGGACGCTAAGAAAATCCCGTTCGTCGCGATAGTCGGAGAGAATGAGATGGCCGAGAATAAAATCAACTTAAAGAATATGCTCACGGGTGAGCAAACCCTTGTGACTATCGAGGAGCTGATAGAACGCTTTTAGAGAATAGTGGATTATGGAACACGGACTACACGGATGACACGGTATTAGTATTTATCCGTGTGTTCCGTGTCATCCGTGTAGTCCGTGTTTAAATGGTTCTAAACTTATAAATTAATGAAACGACCATGAAAATACCTGTTTTTATACTCTCAATATCTTTATACCTTTCTTCCTGCTCTTTCACCCCCCGGGCCGAGTGGGTAACGACAACCGAGAATACCCCTTGGGCTGAGCAACCCGATCTGATCTCCGCCCTTGCGGATACGATACCTAATATTGATATAACAATTCTAACAGAAAAGCATCAACAACAAATTGATGGTTTCGGAGCCTGTTTTAATGAATTAGGTTGGCTTTCCTTGAGTAAGCTGGAGCCAAGTGTACGTGAGGAAATCATGGAAGAGCTTTTTTTCCCCGGAGTCGGAGCCAACTTCACGATTTGCCGGATGCCTGTAGGAGCAAATGATTTCTCCCGTGATTGGTATTCGTATGACGAGGTAGACGGTGATTTCACAATGGAACATTTTACCATCGCCAATGACCAACAAACGTTGATTCCTTTTATCAAGAACGCTCGGAAGTATCAGCCAGACTTACGCTTGTGGGCTTCCCCGTGGTGCCCTCCCGCTTGGATGAAATATAACAAACACTATGCCTCTGCCTATACGGGTGAGAATTATGACGAGAAGTATCGAAATGGTTTGTCGGCCGATAAGGTCGGCCATGAAGGTACGGATATGTTTATCCAAGACTCTCTTTACCTGAAAGCCTATGCCCTCTATTTCTCTAAATTTATCGAGGCCTATAAGAAACACGGAATTCCAATCTTTGCCATAATGCCCCAGAACGAGTTCAACTCTGCGCAAATATTCCCGAGTTGTTGTTGGACATCGGCTTCTTTGGCTAATTTTATCGGTAATTATCTCGGGCCGGCCATGCAGGTTCAAGGAGTGGATATTATGTTCGGCACGATGGAACGTGCGAATGAGTCGCTTGTTGATACGGTATTGACAGATCCCGCTAGTGGTAAATATGTAAAAGGTGTCGGTTTCCAATGGGCGGGTAAGGGAGCTATCGCCGGAATCCACAAACGTTATCCCGGGTTGAAGCTTTACCAAACCGAGCAAGAATGTGGAGATGGCAAGAACGATTGGAAGGGTGCCATGTATTCTTGGGGGTTGATGCGACATTTTCTGGATAATGGCGTTTCTGCCTATATGTATTGGAATATATCTTTGGAAAATGGAGGGATCAGTCGTTGGGGATGGGCGCAAAACTCATTGGTTGTCGTAGATCCGCAAACCAAGAGCTATCGATATACTCCGGAATACTACGTGATGAAACATGTCAGCCATTATGTCCAGCCCGGTGCATATAAATTAGAAACGGAAGGAGCCTATACGAATCTGCTGGCATTCCGTAACCCGGATAACAGTATCGCCTTGATTATCGCCAATGAGACCAGTGATGATCGTTCCCTTTCCATCCGCATAGGCGATCGAGTCTATACTCCGATCGTAAAAGCATATTCCATGAATACGCTGCTGGTCGATTGATAATCCTTTTGAGAGATGCAAAAAGACAAGTTGTCAGTTATCTCTTCGGATATTTGTCTATTTCGTCCGAAATATTGTCAGTCGAACTCGGGTGAATACGTTTGGCACACTATTCGCATAGACTTAGGCGTGAACACAAAGTTCATAAACTAAAAACGTAATATTATTAACATTTAAAATACCAAGAAAATGAACATTAGACCATTAGCAGACCGCGTGCTGATTAAGCCGGCCGCTGCGGAAGAGAAAACATTAGGTGGAATTATTATTCCTGACTCAGCAAAGGAAAAGCCTTTAAAGGGTGAGATTGTAGCCGTAGGTAACGGAACGAAAGACGAGGAGATGGTTGTAAAGGTTGGTGATAACGTATTGTATGGTAAGTATGCAGGTACGGAAATCGAACTAGACGGTGAGAAATACTTGATCATGCGCCAAGCAGACGTTTTAGCTATTATCTAATTCATTTTTATAAACAACAATATTAAAAAGAGATACAATCATGGCAAAAGAGATTAAATACGATATGGATGCCCGCGACCTTTTGAAGAAAGGTGTGGATGAGTTGGCTAATGCTGTTAAGGTAACATTAGGCCCGAAAGGTCGTAACGTAATTATCGAGAAGAAATTCGGAGCTCCTCACATCACGAAAGATGGTGTAACGGTTGCTAAAGAAGTTGAGTTGACTTGCCCGTTCGAGAACATGGGTGCTCAATTAGTTAAGGAAGTGGCTTCCAAGACAAACGATAACGCCGGTGACGGTACGACTACAGCTACGGTTTTGGCTCAGTCTATCATTGGTGTCGGTTTAAAGAACGTTACTGCCGGAGCGAACCCGATGGATTTGAAACGTGGTATCGACAAGGCTGTCGCTAAGGTTGTAGAGAGCATCGCTAACCAAGCTGAGGCTGTAGGTGATAAGTTCGAGAAGATCGAGCATGTAGCGAAGATCTCCGCAAATGGTGACGAGGCTATCGGTAAGTTGATCGCGGAGGCTATGCAACGTGTGAAGACTGAAGGTGTTATCACGGTTGAGGAAGCTAAAGGTACTGAAACTACAGTTGACGTAGTTGAGGGTATGCAGTTCGACCGCGGTTATATCTCTCCGTACTTCGTAACGGATACAGAGAAGATGGAGTGCCAGATGGAGAATCCGTATATCTTGATCTATGACAAGAAGATCTCCGTATTAAAAGACCTTCTTCCTATCCTTGAGCCGACCGTACAGAGCGGACGTCCTCTTTTGATCATCGCTGAGGATATCGACAGCGAGGCTTTGGCTACATTGGTAGTGAATCGTCTGCGTGGTTCCTTGAAGATCTGCGCTGTTAAGGCTCCGGGCTTCGGCGACCGTCGTAAGGCTATGTTGGAAGATATCGCTGTATTGACAGGCGGTACGGTTATCTCTGAGGAGAAAGGTTTGAAATTGGAAGGTGCTACAATGGATATGCTAGGTACCGCTGAGAAGATCACGGTAGACAAAGATACCACTACCATTGTAAATGGTGCTGGTGACAAGGAGGCTATCCAAGCTCGTATCGGCCAGATCAAGATCCAGATGGAGAATACGACATCTGATTATGATAAAGAGAAATTGCAAGAGCGTTTGGCTAAGATGGCCGGCGGTGTAGCTGTTCTTTACGTAGGTGCTCCTTCTGAGGTTGAGATGAAAGAGAAGAAAGACCGTGTGGATGACGCATTACACGCAACTCGTGCCGCTATCGAAGAAGGTACGGTGCCCGGTGGTGGTGTTGCCTATATCCGTGCTATCGATGCATTGGAAGGTATGAAGGGCGACAACGAGGACGAGACTACAGGTATCGAGATCGTTAAGCGCGCTATCGAGGAGCCGCTTCGCCAGATCGTAGCTAACGCTGGTAAGGAAGGTGCCGTTATCGTTCAGAAAGTGAAGGAAGGCAAGGGCGACTTCGGTTACAACGCTCGTAAGGACTGTTTCGAGAATTTGTGCGAGGCTGGTGTAATCGACCCAGCTAAGGTAACTCGCGTAGCATTGGAGAACGCTGCTTCTATCGCAGGTATGTTCTTGACTACTGAGTGCGTGATCGCTGAGAAAAAAGAAGAGACTCCGGCTATGCCTCCGATGAACCCGGGTATGGGTGGCGGAATGGGCGGTATGATGTAATCGACTCCCGTGATTAATGATATGGGCGGCCGTTCCGGAAGGGACGGTCGCTTTTTTTATTTTCATTTGCTTGCTAATTGGAAAAAACGATTACCTTTGTATGCGCAATACCGATAGGTTGCGCTTCAGAATGATTAAAAAAAGCCCAGGTGGCGGAATTGGTAGACGCGCTCGTTTCAGGTGCGAGTGGTTTTGCGATCGTGCAGGTTCGAGTCCTGTTCTGGGCACTTCCCAAAATAGAAAAAATGCAATCCTATACAGAAGACGAAATTGTAGTACAGCTTCGGGACCCGGCCCGACAACGTGAGGCCTTCGCCAAGGTCGTAAGCTTGTATGGCGAGAAGTTGTATTGGCATATACGAAAGATGGTACTGGATCATGAGGATGCGAACGACTTACTCCAAAATACATTTTTGAAAGCTTGGACGAACATCGAGCTTTTTCGCGGTGAGGCCAAATTATCTACATGGCTTTATAAGATCGCAATCAACGAATGCATTACTTTCCTAAATAAACAGCGAAATATGAATAACGTATCTATCGACGATGCGGATACCTTTTTGCTGGAACGTTTGAAAGGGGATGAATACTTCGATGGTGACGAGATACAGGTAAGATTGCAAAACGCTATTCTTACCTTGCCGGAGAAACAACGCTTGGTTTTCAATATGAAGTATAACGAGGAGATGAAGTACGAGGAGATGTCCGAGATACTAGGTACCTCTGTCGGGGCTTTGAAGGCCTCGTATCATCATGCGGTGAAAAAAATCGAGGAGTTTTTAACAAAAGAGGTTTAAACCTTTTGCCCGAATCGCTGTCAAAGCAATATAAAAAGAGAAAAAGTATGAAAAAAGAAGAAAACAACCTAGATCGCTTGAAAGGAACTAATCCTTTCACTGTACCGGAAGGGTATATGGAAGGGCTTACGGAGCGGATCATGAGTCAGCTCCCCGAGAAGCCGGAGGAGAGGGCGAAACGGATTTCCTTGATGGATCGTGTTCGTCCGTGGTTGTACATGGCTGCGGTATTCGCTGGTCTTGGTTTGTTTTTCAAGGCTATCGTGGGAATAAACGGTTCCGATGGTAGTACTGCGTCTGATTCTTTACTGGTCCGGACGGAAGTCCCGACAACGGCTTTAGACGCTATTGAAGCGGAAGAAGATGAGGAGTATTTGGAGTATTTGGAAGCTCAGTACGCCAATTATCTCTTAGATGAGGAACTTTCCTATTCTGAATAAAGTTTAAAATAGTAATTTTATCGAAGATTTTTGTAATAATACTTGTATGAATAAAATATTTTTTATTACATTTGTGGCGATTTCGGTTCTGCTCTCTTTCAATGCTACGGCACAAGAGAAGAAAGAGCAAAGACATTTTGATAGAGAAGCATTCGAAGCAAGGCGGAATGCTTTTATTACGGCTGAAGTTGGCCTTACACCTGAGGAAGCTGCACAATTTATTCCTTTATGCAATGAGTTGCGACAGAAAAAATTTGAGGTAGGTCGTGAATATCGTAAGTTATCAAAAGAAATTCGACATAAGGAGAATCCGACAGATGCTGATTACAACAAGGTGATAGACGAATGTCTGGATGTTGAGATAAAAGAGGCACAGTTGGAAAAAGAGTATTTTGAGAGATTCAAGAAGATACTTTCTCCCGAAAAGGTCTATAAGTACCGAAATGCGGAATATAAGTTTGTCCGGAATTTCATGAAGAGTGGTCGGGACAATAAAAAGGAAGAAAAACAGAAAAAGTAAAATATTATCATTATTTGTGTTTTTTGTTTAGATTTAGTTTTGGCGTTTAAGTTAAGGGAGGGGTGGCGACGTGATGTCGGTTCCCCTTTTGTTTTGCCCTTATCCTTGCTTTATAAGCCTTTGGCCTTGGCCTCATTCCATAGTTGGTCCATTTCCTCCAATGTCATTTCTTTCAAGGAACGACCTTCTTGGATCGTATGTTCCTCCAGATAATTAAAGCGGCGGATAAACTTCTGGTTCGTGCGTTCCAATGCGTTGTTCGGGTTTATTTTGTATAGGCGGGCAGCGTTGATCAAGCTAAAGAAGAGATCTCCGAACTCAGCTTCCATCTTGTCTGCGTCCATCCTGTCTATCTCGGTTTTCAACTCATTAAATTCCTCCTGTACCTTATCCCATACTTGATCACGTTGTTCCCAGTCGAAACCTACGTTACGGGCCTTATCTTGGATGCGATGCGCTTTTACTACGGAAGGTAGGGAAGCGGGAACACCTTCCAGCACGGTTTTGTTACCCCCCTTTTCTTTCAACTTAAGCTGCTCCCAGCTTTGCTCTACCTTTTGAACGGTATCGGCGGAGGTATCTCCGAATACGTGTGGATGGCGGTAAATCAGTTTCTGGCAAAGGCTGTCGCAGACATCCTTGATATCAAAAGCTTCTTTTTCCTCGCCGATCTTGGAGTAAAAGACGATGTGCAATAATAGGTCTCCTAATTCTTTTTTTATGTTTGTGTTATCCTCACGCATCAAGGCCTCGCATAGTTCATAGGTTTCCTCGATCGTATTCGTGCGGAGGCTCTCGTTTGTCTGTTTACGATCCCAAGGGCATTTTACCCGTAATTCATCCAGAATGTCGAGTAATTGCCCGAAGGCTTCCATCTTCTCTTCTCTAGTTGCCATATTATTTACTTATTCTATAATGATTGTAAAAGAAAGAGGGCAGGGTAGAACCCGGCCCTCTGTTTGTTTTATTGTTGTTCTTTCTTGAATTCTTTCAATCCGTTTTGAAGGAACTGGATGTATTTGGAAACATCCTCATTGAATGCGTATGAAGGTCCGAGCGGCTGTCCCTCGTCATTCAATAAGATGTAGAATGGCTGGGCATTAGAACCGAACTTGCTTCGTTGCAAATAACTCCATTTATCACCGATCGTCTTCAGCTTACGAGTCTTTCCGTTCTCTTGGATCTCGATGGGTTGCGGGAGTTTCGTCTTATCGTCTACCATGAGAGTGATTAGCACGTAATCATTTTCTAGCATTTGCTTCACCTTAGGATCCGTCCAAACGGAAGCCTCCATCTTACGGCAGTTTACGCAACCGAAACCGGAGAAGTCGATCATGACGGGTTTATTTACCTTCTTGGCATAAGCCATACCGGATTCATAATCGTCGAACGCGGCGTGTACCTCGTTTTTGTATAGATTGAAATCTTGTGTATACAACGGAGGAGCGAACGCGCTGATCGCCTTTAACGGAGCGCCCCAAAGTCCCGGAACCATGTAAATGGCGAAAGCGAAAGAGATAATCGCCATGAACAGACGAGGAACAGATACATATTTTACTTCGCTATCATGGCTAAACTTGATCTTTCCTAATAAATAAACACCCAATAAGCTGAAGATCACGATCCAAAGCACGATAAAAGCCTCACGGTCTAGTAAACGCCAACCATACGCTAAATCCGCTACGGAAAGGAACTTCAAAGCCAATGCCAACTCCAAGAAGCCCAATACGACCTTCACGGAATTCAACCATCCGCCGGATTTCGGCATACTTTGCAGCATATTCGGGAAGATGGCGAAGACACTGAACGGGATGGATAACGCCAAGGCGAAACCAAACATACCGATAGCCGGTCCTACCGCCGTACCCATAGAAGCAGCCTGTACCAACAAGGTTCCGATAATCGGGCCCGTACAAGAGAAAGATACCAATACCAACGTAAACGACATAAAGAAAATACTCAATACGCCGGTCGTCGAATCGGCCTTGCTATCCAATTTGCTAGTCCATGACGCAGGTAATACCAGCTCGAAGGCTCCGAAGAAGGAGACTGCGAATACTACCAACAGCAAGAAGAACAGGATATTAAAGATCGCGTTCGTTGATAAATCATTCAATGCGCTCGCTCCGAAGATACCGGTGATCAACAAGCCCATCACCAAATAGATTACGATAATAGATAACCCATAGGTGATAGCGTCGCGAATCGCTTTCTTACGATCTTTCGTACGTTTCAGGAAGAAGCTAACCGTCATAGGGATCATCGGCCAAACGCAAGGAGTCAATAAGGCGATCAAACCACCTAAGAAACCTGCGAAGAAGATGAATAACCAAGAGGTATCTGCCGCAGATACCGTAGAGTCGCCGAACGATTTCAATTGGTCGATCACCGGAGACCAAAGATTCGGGCTGTCGGTTAAGCTGTCGGACGCTTTAGGAGATGTCGTAGCCGGTGTCTCTTTAGCGGCAGGGTCCGGAGTGTTCAACTCGCTGGCCTCTTCCGCTACGACTTGCGTATCCGGCTGTATGGCCGTGGCGTCCTCTTTATCCACCTCTGTAGTCGAGCTGTTAGCTGCCAGAGCTGGATCTACATGGATACTTTTCTTATCGAAAGAGAAAGGTATTTGATCCGGGGGAAGACAAGTCTCGTCATTACAAGCCATAAATTCCACCTCGCCCTCCGCCTTGAATTTAGCGGGATCGGTAACCTTTAGTTTTTGGGTGAACGATACCGTACCCGGATACCAACGAAGATTCATGGCAAATTGCTCGTCGTAAACCGTGGTCGGCTTTACCGAAGGAACCGGTTGACCGATCAGTTCAGCTCCATTCAATGTCTCGAATGTGAAAGATGTAGAAACAGGACCTCCTTCCGGCAGGTTCATGTCATACAGGTGCCAACCTTTGTCCGCCGTGGCGGTAAAGACGATCTCTTTCTCGGGTGCGCCGCCCTTGTCGTCTAGTTTAATTTTCCACTTGACAGGCGTAAGTATTTGCGCCTGCGCTACCAGCGCTATTAGCGCCAGCATGATCGAACTGATGAGTTTCTTCATTTTTTGTCCTTTATTGATAGATTACTTTGCTGTCGATGTGAATTTCTCCGGGATCCGTGTCTCGAAGCGCATCTCCTCGCCTGTTACCGGATGGATGAAACAGAGCCTGCGGGCATGGAGCATCAAGCGTCCGGCAGGATTTGTCTCCGCCCCGTATTTAGAGTCTCCGGCTATCGGATGGCCGATGGATTGCATCTGCGCACGGATTTGGTTCTTGCGTCCCGTCTCCAGATCGAGTTCCACGAGCGAATAGCGATTGTTCGTTTGCAGGAGTCGGTAGCGTGTGATCGCTTCCTTCCCGTCACCATCTTGTGTCACGTACACTTGCATATGCTTGTTCTCCACGAGGTTGGATACGATCAAATCCGTGTCTTTCTCCGGTCGTCCCTCTATCACGGCCACGTAGGTCCGTTGCGTGATAGCCTCGCTCCAGTTGGACTGTAGTTGCTCTTTTACCTTCTGGTTCTTGGCGAACATCATGATACCCGATGTGTCTCGGTCCAGACGGTGCAAGACGAATATCTTGTTGCGAGGGTCGCATTCTTTCAAGTAATCGCTCAGTATACGGTAGGCCGTACGCTCTTTGATACGATCGGTAGATACGGATAGCAAACCTTCCCGCTTGTTGATCACGATGAGGTCATCATCTTCCCAAACAATTCTAAGTAACGGATTGTTGAATTCCACCTTCCCTCTTCCATAGTTGATCCCGACCGTATCGTTAGGGTTCAGCGGGGCATCGAACTGCCGGGTGACTTTCCCGTTTACCGAGATCTGTCCCCTGCTCAATAATCCTTTCACGGATGAACGGCTTTGTTCTTTTAATAACTCGAACAGGAAAGGTAGCAAAGTGTTACTTTCACCCACCGTTACCTGTCGTTCTTTAGAGGGTTTACGTCGATTATCCCCTCCTTTATACTCAGATCGCTTTCTCATATCTATTTTTTATAGTACGCGAAGATACAGGCATTTACGCGAAACTGCAATAGTGCGGAATAGAAAAACCGTTATAAATAGTTTGCTTGTTATAGGAATAAACCTTCAAATCCCCGGATGTAAAAGTAATTGCCATTCACTCTATTTTCAAAATAGCGGCGTGGTCCTTATAAATCACGTCGTGATCTATATAATCTACGACTTGGTCTTTACAAACCATGCCGTGGTTTATAGAATAGTGGTTTGTCCGAGAGAGAATGCCTATTGTCTCGGCCGACTATATTTCCCGATACTCAGCGTTTTTTGTCTATATTTTTTGTACTTTCGCGGATCGAGAAATGTGTAAAGACTAATTAGTTATAAAAATATGGAAATCGCTAGTAAGTACAATCCCGCTGAAGTAGAGGGGAAGTGGTATCAGTATTGGTTGGATAACGGCTTCTTTAAGTCAAAGCCAGACGGCCGTGAGCCGTATACGATTGTAATCCCGCCCCCTAACGTCACCGGCGTATTGCACATGGGACATATGCTTAACAATACGATCCAAGATATCTTGGTTCGCCGTGCCCGTATGATGGGTAAGAACGCTTGTTGGGTACCGGGTACGGACCATGCCTCGATCGCTACGGAGGCGAAGGTAGTGAATCGTTTGGCCGGGCAAGGAATCAAGAAAACCGATCTGACTCGCGACGAGTTCTTGCGGCACGCTTGGGAATGGAAAGAAGAGCATGGCGGTATCATCTTGAAGCAGCTTCGTAAATTGGGGGCTTCCTGCGATTGGGATCGTACGGCGTTCACGATGGACGAGAAACGTTCGGAAAGTGTCATCAAGGTTTTTGTCGATCTATATAAGAAGGGCTTGATCTACCGGGGCGTGCGTATGGTGAATTGGGACCCTAAGGCGCTGACGGCCCTGTCCGATGAGGAGGTTATCTATAAGGAAGAGCATAGCAAGCTGTACTATCTTCGCTATAAGATCGTAGGCGAGGAGGGATACGCTGTTGTCGCTACTACCCGTCCGGAGACGATTATGGGAGATACGGCGATGTGTATCAACCCGAACGACCCGAAGAACCAACATCTGAGAGGAAAGAAAGTGATCGTTCCGCTGGTAGGCCGTGAGATTCCGGTGATCGAGGATGATTACGTGGATATAGAGTTTGGTACGGGCTGTTTGAAAGTGACCCCGGCACACGATGTAAACGACTATATGCTGGGCGAGAAATATAATTTGCCTTCTATCGATATATTTAACGATAACGGTACGTTGAGCGAGGCTGCCGGCCTGTATGTGGGCATGGATCGTTTCGATGTCCGCAAGCAGATCGAGGAAGACTTGCGTAACGCCGGTCTTTTGGAGAAGGTAGAGGCTTACGAGAACAAGGTGGGTTTCTCGGAGCGTACGAACGTGCCTATCGAACCGAAATTGTCTATGCAATGGTTCTTGAAGATGGAACATCTAGCCCAGATCGCCTTGGAGCCGGTCATGAAGGACGATATCAAGTTCTATCCGCCGAAGTTCAAGAACACCTACCGCCATTGGATGGAGAATATCAAGGACTGGTGTATCAGCCGTCAGCTTTGGTGGGGACACCGTATCCCGGCTTACTTCTTGCCGGAAGGTGGTTACGTGGTAGCCGAGACGGAAGAGAAAGCTTTGGAACTGGCGAAAGAGAAATGTGGTAACCCGAATCTGACCATGTCTGATTTGCGTCAGGACGAGGACGTATTGGATACTTGGTTCTCCTCTTGGTTGTGGCCGATCTCCCTGTTCGACGGTATCAATAACCCGGATAACGAGGAAATCAATTATTACTATCCGACCAGTGATTTGGTAACCGGACCGGATATCATCTTCTTCTGGGTAGCCCGTATGATTATGGCCGGCTATGAGTACAGAGGGAAAATGCCGTTCAAGAGCGTCTACTTTACGGGTATCGTTCGCGATAAGCTGGGACGTAAGATGTCCAAATCTTTAGGAAACTCTCCCGATCCGTTGCAATTGATCGAGCAATACGGTGCGGACGGCGTGCGTATGGGCTTGATGCTTGCGGCTCCTGCCGGAAATGATATTCCTTTCGATGATGCTTTGTGTGAGCAAGGACGTAACTTCAATAATAAGATATGGAATGCTTTCCGCTTGGTGAAGGGCTGGACGGTAGACGATACGATCGCTCAGCCGGAGGCTTCCGCTATCGCCGTGAAATGGTTCAAGATGCAGCTGGATAAGACGATTGCCGAGGTAGACGACTCTTTCAGTAAATATCGTCTGAGCGAAGCGATGATGGCTGTCTATAAATTGTTCTGGGATGAGTTCTCCTCATGGTATCTGGAGATGGTAAAACCGGGGTATCAGCAGCCGATCGACAAGGCTACTTATGAGGCTACGTTAGGTTTCTTCGATGCCTTGCTTCGTTTGCTTCATCCTTTCATGCCGTTTATTACCGAGGAATTATGGCAAGCCCTTGAGCCTCGCAAGGAAGGTGAGAGCTTGATGGTTGCCCAAATGCCGGAAATAGCGGTTATAGATAGCGCTTATTTGGATGCTTTCGAGATCGTGAAAGAGATCGTTGGCGGTGTCCGTACCATTCGTTTGCAAAAGAATATACCGAATAAGGACGCGTTGGAATTACAGATCGTGGGTGAGCACAATGAGGCGTTCAACGCCGTAATCGCTAAGATGTGCAATCTCTCTTCCATCTCCAAGGTAGAGGAGAAAGCGGCCGGTGCTGTATCGTTCTTGGTCCGTACGACTGAATATGCCGTACCTTTAGGCAATCTGATCAATGTGGAGGAAGAGTTGGCTAAGCTTCAAGAAGAATTGAAATACCAAAAAGGTTTCTTGGCTTCTGTCATGAAGAAATTAGGCAATGAGAACTTCGTGAGCAAAGCCCCGGCGAAAGTAATCGAGATGGAGAAGAAAAAGCAAGCCGATGCCGAATCGAAGATTAAGTCTATCGAGGAAAGTATCGCTGCCTTGACAAAATAAATAGAACGGCCGTTTCTTTGAAATAAGAGCCTATATCAATCTTTTTTTGGTTGATATAGGCTTTTTGTTGTATAAGTTGAAAATGTGATATTAAACTTGTTTATGTTGATGTCTTGGCATTTAAATTTTTATTAACTTGCCGGGCATTGAATAATGGATAGTCGTGCTAACTTTTCAAGGTATATATGAAGAGATTGTTTTTTATTGGTTGTTGGACGTTGATTCTAACTTTGCTTATTCCGGATAGGGCGAAAGGTGACACGTTTGTCGATAGCTTACGAAGAGAAATCAAGGTTTTGCCGGATAGTAGTAAACTAATACGCTTGAACGAATTACTTTATGCCAATACGCATAACAAAGTATATAAAGTATATGCGGATTTGCTATTAGAAGAGGCACAGAGGCAACGTAACGATTATTACAAAGGAAATGCCTTACTATTCTTGATGCGTTATTACTATATGCAAGATCCGGATAGCTTGCGAATATATTTGAAAATAGCGGAACCCCTTTTCATCGCGACAAACCGGATCGAGGAATTATGTAGGGCGAAAGGATGGAATATCTATTCTTTAGCGAATGAGGGGATGCAGGGATTGGTAATCCGGGAGGTGGATAGCTTGAGGAATCTTGCGACCTATTTTAATTATCCGGATGGGGTGGATATGGCAAACCAAGCTTTAGCGAATTTCTATTTTAATATAGGATTGGATGAGGAGGGTATTCAATTAAGCCGGGAGATCTTATCTCGCATGGAAGAACGTAATGCCTCTAGGATGCGTTGGTATTACGTGTTACGGCTGTTGCTTACGAAGGATTTGCGATTGGAGTATTTGAATAAATTGGATTCTTGCATACAAGAGTGCGAGAAAGAGGACATTACTCAATTGGATGCGGAACATACTGTCGCTTTTTTAAAAGATCGCTATCATTATTACTCGGCCCAGTATTACGTGGCGGAAAAAGAGCCTTCCTTGGTTTATCAGCACTTGAGGATGATGGAGGATATCGAAAAGAAGAATAATATGAATGCCGAGCAAATCCTGCCTCAATTCCTTTGGATGAATTATTACGCTTTAGCGGGGAAATATGAGAAGGCCATTGATTTGGCGAACAAATTGGAACTAATGCTCTTGGATAAGAAACGCTTTAGTGATTGGGTCTCAGTGGAGGATTTTAAGGCGGATCTCTATTATAAGCTTGGAAGAGGGATGGAAGCGGCTAGGGCTTACAGAGATTCTAAAGAAGTGCACGACTCGATTATGCGGGTAAAATATTACGAGGATTTAGCGAAGTTGAAAACCCAACGAGAGGTGGAAAAACTAGAGATACAAAGTAAGAAACTGGAGCTAGAGGCGGAAAAGTCGCGTGTCCGTATCTTGATGCTTCGAGGAGGATTTGTCTTGGTGTTGTTACTATGTGCGGGCTTGGGTATAGTCGCCTATGCCCGTCATCGTGCGGGGATACGATTAAAGATCGCAAAAGAGAAAGCGGAGGAGGCGGATCACCTGAAATCTGCGTTCTTGGCAAACATGAATCATGAGATCAGGACGCCATTGAACGCCATCGTCGGATTCTCGCAGGTGATCGCCGATGAGGAAGATGCGGAAACTCGTCATGAACTCTCCAATATTATACAAAGTAATAATGAATTGTTGCAACGCTTGATAGAAGACGTATTGGATATATCGAAAATCGAGTCGAATACGTTGACTTTCGTTTTGGCGAATCATGAAATGAAGGCTTTAATGAAAGATATCTATAGTATCATTTTATTACGTATGCCCGAAAATGTAGAACTTCGATTGGATGATTGCCAACCTTTTACGCTTTATACCGATCGGAGTAGATTAACGCAAGTCCTCACTAATTTATTGACGAATGCTATCAAGCACACGAAAAAAGGTTATATTTGCTTCGGGTATGACGTGACGGAGCAGGAAATCCGCTTTTATGTGACGGATACAGGCGAGGGAATCCCGGACGACCAATTGGAACGGGTTTTCGATCGTTTTGTCAAGTTGACGCAATGGACCAATGGAGTCGGCTTGGGATTGGCTATCTCCAAGGCTTTGGTCACAAAGCTCGGCGGTCGTATAGAAGTGACTTCCCAGCAAGGGGTAGGCTCTACCTTTAGCGTTATTTTCCCAAGATAAACAGTATACATTATATATAATATTGTAATAGACCATGAAACACTCAAGACGTACATTTTTTAAACAAGGATTGGCGGGTGCCCTTTTATTAGGTACCTCCACGATCGCCCGGGCCGCTTTGCCGGACCCTGTAAAGCCAAAAGCCCCGAAGGCCGTAAACCCGTTCCATCTGGGAATGGCGGGATATACTTTCGTTAATTTTGATTTAGATACGACGTTGAAGACGTTGGAACGATTAGATATCCATTATCTTTGCATCAAGGATTTCCATTTGCCGTTGAATAGTACGGATGAGCAGATTAGGGCTTTTCATGATAAATGCGCTGCCCATAAAGTGACGGGATATGCCGTAGGTCCTATTTATATGAAGAGTGAGGAAGAGATAGATCGTGCGTTTGATTATGCGAAGCGGGTAGGAGTGAAGTTAATCGTCGGTGTCCCGAATTACGAGCTTTTACCCTATGTGGATAAAAAAGTGAAGGAGTATGATTTTCATTACGCTATCCACTTGCACGGTCCTGATATTAAGACGTATCCCGATGCTACGGACGTTTGGGAGCATACGAAGGATTTAGACCCCCGTATCGGTATGTGTCTGGATGTCGGGCATGACTTGCGAAACGGCTGTGATCCTGTCGCCGACTTGAAGAAATACCATACCCGGGTATTCGATATGCACATCAAGGACGTGACGGATTCTTCGAAGGCGGGAGTCGGGATCGAGATCGGTCGTGGAAAGATCGACTTTCCTGCGCTGATCCGTATGATGCGGGAAGTTAATTACACGGGAATGTGTAGCTTGGAATACGAGAAAGACATGAAAGACCCCTTCTTGGGGATCGCGGAGTCTATCGGCTATTTCAAGGCTGTGAGTGATTTGACATAATGTGGGGGCGTAAATCGCCCCCTTTTAAATAGATGAAGATGAGAAGCATTCTTTTTATAGGCATAGCGGGTTTGTTGTCCGCTTGTAGCACGATTAATTATGTAGGTATCGAGACGTATAATCCTGCGGAGGTGACGTTTCCTGAGAATGTCGCCAAGGTACTTATCGTAAACAATGCCGTCCCCCAACCGGAGGATGCGGGTTACGAATACACCTTGCAGGGAGAGAGGCAAGATACTTGCAAAGCGAAAGCGGATAGTGCGCTGTTTGACGCTTGCCGTACTTTAGGGGAGGCTATCGTGGAGGCTTCTTATTTTAACGACGTATTGCTTTACCATGATGCGGTTCGAAAAGATAATCAGGCGTTTCTGGATACGAAACTTACCCAAGGGCAAGTAGCGTCGCTATGCGATGAGACCGGTGCCGATGCGGTTATCTCCATCGACCGCTTGCTGTTCGATATGAAGAAAAGCGTAGGTACCTTGGGCGAAGGGTATGTAATGGGAATGATCGACGTGCAGATGGCTGGCGTGATACGCAGTTACGTTCCCGATCGTGAGGCTCCACTGGCGACGGTACATATGAAAGATAGTATTTATTGGGCGGAAAGTGCGGATTATATGCCGATCTTGGATAAGGTATTGCCCTCTCCGGAGAATGCTTTGCGTGGGGCCGGTAAATATTTCGGGGCGAAGGTCTACGCTAATTTTGTTCCTCATTGGGAGAAGGAGACTCGTTGGTACTTTACCGGAATGGGTTCACGTTGGAAAGAGGCTTCCGCTTATGCGGCTAATGAGAAATGGGATATGGCGGAAGATCGTTGGTCCGGGCTTTACCGGGGTACGGAAAACTGGAAAAGCCGGGCGAAGGCGGCCTCTAATCTGGCCCTATGCCATGAGATGAGAGGAGCTTTAAAAGAAGCCTATGAGTGGGCTCATAAATCATACGATTTATTCAAGCGTAATAATGGTGATAATGATAAGAGTACCAAATTATTGGAACTCTATGTACAGGCGTTGGCCGAACGAATTCGTTCCGATAAGAAACTAAATGTGCAATTTGGTGAGGATTAACGGCGTTATTCGGTGAATTATTATTACTTTTGACGCATATTCGAATAAAGGAGAATTAATATATGAACGCAAATATGGCAAAGGTTCAATCCCTCATCGAGAACGCTTTTACGTCGGCTGTTGAAAAGCTGGCCAAGGATGAGTCCGGTAATTTTATAAGCGACTTATATGTGCAGGCTGATGCGGAAAGCGGGGAACTGCAAATTTATGATGATGAGGAGCATTTGATCGAAAAGATCGTTATCTTCGATTGGGTGAACTCGAACGAGGAGGAGAACGCATTCAATAAGCGGGTTGCCGCTTCGGTGAAGGCGGTTCTTACGATCTTGTCTACCAAGAATATTTTTGACGTCCCCCGATTCATGAAGCCTCTTTCTGTTAGCTTGACCGATGAGGATTTTGTTGTAATAGAGGAACTTCTCTTCATCGATGATGATATGCTTCGTCTGGACGATCCTCTATTAAAAGATTTAGATGCAGATTTAGATGATTTTTTAGCGAATCTTCTTGCAGATGTCAAATAAACCCTGTATCTTTGCGCCCGAAATAAAGAAACAAATGTTGCCGAAATAGCTCAGCTGGTAGAGCAACGCATTCGTAATGCGTAGGTCGCCGGTTCAAGTCCGGCTTTCGGCTCACAAAATTAGGCAGTTATCTTTTTAGGTAACTGCCTAATTTTGTTTGATAAGGCTGCGGTTCTAGCGAGGTTTGGGAGGTAAGGTTAAACTGGGTGTTAAACCGGAAATGCAATGAACGCAACAGCGTTATTATTTGCGTCAAATTTGCGTCACCAAATGCAACAAAACGCCAAAACAAAACGATTTTTATCAATAAAAAAAGCGGCTACTTGTTTTGTAACCGCTTAATTTATTATTGGTGGAGCATATCGGACTCGAACCGATCACCTACAGACTGCCAGTCTGTCGCTCTAGCCAGATGAGCTAATGCCCCGTCTTGTTAATTCATGTGCAAATATAAGGCTTTTCTTGATATATGCGCTATCTTTGTATAAGAAATTTCAAGAGAAAGGAAAGAAGATGATAATTTATAATACGACTTTTCATATCCATAAGGATATCGTGGATGAGTGTCTGGAATATTTGAAGAATAGTTATATACCGAAAGCCTCCGAGAGCGGTATCCTTTATAGTCCTTATTTGAGACGGATCTTGGATTCGCGGAATGAGGAAGGTGAAAGTTTTTCCGTACAGTTTCATACGAGGGATATCGATTCGTTGAATGAGTGGGTGCGTAAGGAAGGCGGAGCCTTGCAGCAAGATTTGATAGGACGTTATAAAGAGAAAATCGCAGGATTCTCTACCCTGTTGGAAGATATAGAGCTACCTAAATGATCAAGGACCGTATTATATTAGGCATAGACCCCGGTACGATCGTGATGGGATACGGAATCTTGAAGATCGAGGGGAATAAACCGAAGCTGGAAGCTATGGGAATCCTGCAATTGAATAAATATGAGGATCATTATCTCCGTCTGCGTAAGATATTCGAACGGGTCTTGGCCTTGATCGATCAATACCATCCGGATGAGTTGGCTATCGAGGCGCCTTTCTTCGGGAAGAACGTACAGAGTATGTTGAAACTCGGAAGGGCGCAAGGGGTAGCGATGGCTGCGGCCTTGGAGCGGGATATCCCGATCTTCGAGTACGCCCCTCTAAAAATCAAGCTCTCGATCACGGGGAATGGAAATGCGGCGAAAGAACAAGTGGCCGGCATGCTACAACGCTATCTGAAGATACCGGATGAGTCCATGCTTCCGCAATTGGACGCTACGGATGGGTTGGCGGCGGCTGTTTGTCATTATTTCCAAACCAATAATCCGATCTCGGAAAAGAAGTATACGGGATGGAAGGATTTTATCGCTAAGAACCCCGGGAAAGTCCGCTGATATGAGCTTAAAAAACATAGTTATGAAATTCTCAAACCATAACTAAGGTTCAAAGAATTCATAACTATGTTTTTATTTAGCCTAAACTGACCTTATTCTTATACGATACCTTGTGCCATCATAGCTTTCGCTACTTTCATGAAGCCTGCGATATTCGCACCTTTTACATAATTGATATATTCGCCATCTTTACCGTGAGCTACGCATTGTTCGTGGATTGCGCTCATGATCTGATGTAATTTAGCGTCTACCTCGGCGGCAGTCCATGAGATATGCATAGCGTTCTGAGTCATCTCTAATCCGGAAGTAGCTACACCACCGGCGTTGACAGCCTTACCCGGAGCGAATAATTGCTTATGCTCGATGAACAAGTCTACAGCCTCAGCCGTACAACCCATGTTAGAAACCTCAGCTACGCACAAAGTCTTGTTCTCGATCAACTTACGAGCGTCAGCCTCGTTCAACTCATTCTGGGTAGCGCATGGCAAGGCTATATCTACTTTTTGTTCCCAAGGTTTCTTGCCGGGATAGAAGGTAGAGCCCGGGAATTCGTCTGCGTAAGGAGCTACGATATCATTTCCGGAATTACGCAATTCCAACATATAGTCGATCTTCTCGCCGGAGATACCCGCCGGATCATAGATATATCCGTCAGGACCGGAGATAGTAACCACTTTAGCGCCCAACTCGGTTGCCTTTGTAGCGGCACCCCAAGCCACGTTGCCGAAACCGGAGATGGCGACCGTCTTACCCTTGATATCGATTCCGTGAGTCTCCAACATTTGATGTACGAAGTAAAGAGCGCCGAAGCCGGTAGCTTCCGGACGAAGGATAGAGCCTCCGAACTCCATGCCCTTACCCGTGAACGTACCCGTATTCTCGCGAGCCAATTTCTTGTACATACCGTACATATAACCGACCTCACGGCCACCTACGCCTATATCGCCAGCCGGAACATCCCTGTCCGGACCAAGATTACGCCATAATTCAAGAATAAACGCTTGGCAGAAACGCATGATCTCGGCGTCGCTCTTTCCTCTCGGAGCGAAATCGGAACCACCTTTGCCACCACCCATCGGAAGGGTTGTCAAAGCGTTTTTAAATGTTTGCTCGAATCCTAAGAATTTCAAGATAGACAAGTTAACGGACGGGTGGAAACGGATGCCTCCCTTGTACGGGCCGATTGCGTTGTTGAACTGAACACGGTATCCCAAGTTAACTTGTATCTCACCTTTATCATCTACCCAAGGCACACGGAAAGTGAAAATACGTTCCGGCTCAACTAGGCGTTCAATGATTTTCGCTTTCTCAAATTCCGGATGTTGGTTGTACACTTCCTCAATTGATAAAAGCACTTCTTTTACTGCTTGCAAATACTCCTTTTCTCCCGGATGTTTTGCCTCTAGCGCTGATAAAATAACTTCAGTCTTCATAGCATTTATATTCTTTAAAAGGATAACATTCTGTTGGCAAATGTAGGTAATTCTTTGGAATGACCAAGAGTTTCGCTTACTTTTTATCAGTGAAAACCTAAAAATCTTCAGTTAGAGTCAGAATGCGTACTTTCATGTTTCAATAGTTATTATTTTTCCTTACATTTGACTCGAATAATTCTATCAGAATCTATTATGAGCGGTATACCGAACTTAAAAGACTTGGTGTTCAGAGACACCCCGTTTGCCAATCTAATGAATAAGCGTATATATAATGTATTGCTTATCGCTACGAAATATGATTCCTTCATGCTGGAAGATGACGGGCGTGTAGATGAGCAGATATTTAACGAATATACTTCCTTAAGCCTCCGTTACCCACCCCGGTTTACGCAGGTGACTACCGAGGAAGAGGCTTTGAATGAGTTGAAGAACCGGAACTTCGAATTGATCATTTGCATGCCGAATATGGATAACCGGGATATATTCGCTGCGGCGAGCGAGATAAAGGTGCATTATCCGAATATTCCGATCGTTGTATTGACTCCTTTCTCGAAAGAGGTGTCTAAGCGGATCGCCAACGAGGATCTGAGTGCTATCGATTATGTGTTCAGCTGGTTGGGTAACTCGGAGTTGTTACTGGCGATTATCAAGTTGATCGAGGATAAGATGAACGCTCCGGACGATACGGCCAGCGTGGGGGTACAGATCATCTTGTTGGTGGAGGATTCCATTCGTTTCTATTCGTCCGCTTTGCCTCATTTATATAAGTTTGTGCTGGAGCAGAGCCAGATGTTCGCGAAGGAGGCGTTGAACGATCACCAGCGTACGTTGCGTATGCGGGGCCGTCCGAAGATCAAATTGGCCCGGAATTACGAGGAGGCGGTACGTATCTTTGATCAGTATCGGGATAATATGTTGGGTATTATCTCGGACATGAGTTTTATGCACAATGGCGTGAAAGATCCGTATGCCGGTTATAAGTTCGGACAGTATGTACGGAAAACGGGTTTGATCATTCCTTTCGTGTTGGAGTCTTCGGAGGCCAGCAACCATATATATGCGAAGGAACTGAACGCCTCGTTTATCGATAAGAATTCCAAGAGTTATCCGCAGGATTTGAAAAAGAAGATCATGCAGCGTTTCGGTTTCGGCGATTTCGTGATCTTGAATCCGCATACGAAAGAGGAGATTATGCGCATCAAGGATTTGAAAGACCTTCAAAAGAAAGTCTTCCAGATTCCCGACGATTCGTTGGTTTACCATCTCTCCCGGAATCATTTCTCCCGTTTCTTTTATTCCCGTGCCATGTTTCCGCCCGCCGAGGTTTTGAAGCATGTGGACGTGAGTGACTATAAGGATATGGATGAGGCCCGGAAATTGATTTTCGACTTGATCGTGCAATATCGCCGGATGAAGAACACGGGTGTCGTGGCGGTTTATCAGAAGGATCGTTTTGATGAGTATAGTAATTTTGCCCGTATCGGCGACGGTTCGCTGGGAGGTAAGGGTAGAGGTCTTGCCTTTATCGGTGCGATGGTGAAGCGATACCCTAAGCTGGAGAGTGATAATTTTGCCGTGAATATCCCGAAGACGGTCGTGATCTGTACCGACATCTTCGACGAGTTCATGGAGACGAACGAGTTGTATCCGGTAGCGCTGGGCGATGCGGACGACGAGACGATCCTCCGGTATTTCTTGCGGGCCAGCTTGCCCTCCCGTTTAATCGAGGACTTGATGGCTTTCTTCGATGTGGTGAAAAGCCCGATCGCCGTGCGTTCCTCCAGCCTGCTGGAAGATTCGCATTATCAACCTTTCGCCGGGATCTATTCTACGTATATGGTACCTAAGATCGAGGAGAAATACGATATGCTCCGTACGGTGAGCGACGCTATCAAGGCGGTGTATGCCTCTGTCTTTTATAAGGACAGTAAGGCGTATATGACGGCTACCTCGAACTTGATCGATCAGGAGAAGATGGCTATCGTCTTGCAAGAAGTGGTGGGCTCCCGTTATAATGATCATTTCTATCCGACGATGTCGGGCGTGGCCCGTTCCTTGAATTTCTATCCGATCGGTAACGAGAAGGCGGAAGATGGGATCGCGAATATCGCCTTGGGATTGGGTAAGTATATCGTCGATGGCGGGCAAACCTTGCGTTTCTCTCCCCGACATCCCCATAGCATCTTGCAGATGAGTACGATGGATTTCGCTCTTAGGGAGACTCAGACTCGTTTCTATGCCTTGGATTTGAAGAATATGGCGGAAGCCTTCTCGGTAGATGATGCCTTTAACTTGGTGAAGCTGGGCTTGAAGGACGCTGACGCTGAAGGCTCCTTGAAATATATTGTCTCTACATACGATCCGTACGATCAGATTATCCGTGACGGTTATTACCCGGGCGGTCGTAAGATCCTTTCTTTCGTGAATATCCTACAGCATGACGTATTCCCGCTGGCGGATACGTTGGATCAGATCTTACGGATCGGGCAGCAGGAAATGGGTCGTCCGGTAGAGATTGAGTTCGCTGTCAACATGGACCCTTCGGATCATACAAGGGCGACTTTCTATCTGTTGCAAATCCGTCCGATCGTAGATAATAAAGAGATTATGGACGAGGATCTGAGCTTGGTGAAGAACGAGGAAACCATCCTTTCTTCTACCAGTGTTTTGGGGCATGGTATCGTTGGCGACGTACAGGATATTATCTATGTGAAGACGGGCGCTTTTAATTCATCCAATAATCAGTTGATCGCTTATGAGATCGAGAAGATGAACCGTTCGTTCACCGATCAGGAGAAAGGATACGTATTAGTCGGCCCCGGCCGATGGGGGAGCAGCGACTCTTGGTTGGGTATTCCGGTGAAATGGCCGCATATCAGTAACGCACGGGTGATCGTGGAGTGCGGATTGGAGAATTATCGGGTAGACCCGAGTCAAGGTACCCATTTCTTCCAGAACCTGACTTCGTTCGGAGTGGGCTATTTTACGGTTAATCCATTTAAGGGAGATGGTTGGTTCGATGAGGCGTTCTTGAATGCGCAACCTGCCGTAGAGGAGACGGAATATCTTCGTCATGTACGTTTTGATGCTCCGATTACGATTAAGATGGATGGGAAGAAAAGTCTTGGCGTGGTATTGAAACCATAAAAAGATAGCGTTTCAAGAGAAGATAGTTGTTTGTGGATTTGCGAGACGAGCCGGTAAGACGGGTCTCGCGAATCCATTTTTTATTTCAAGTGGAAAGTGGCAAGAACCGCTTTGTGGTCGGTAGGCCAGATTCCAAGGGGAGTCATGATCGGGTCGGAGGTCTCTTCCGTCTCTCTTTGCCCACGGAGGATGTCACCTTTCGGACCGATGATACATACATCTGTAAGCGTTAATCCCTCGAATGGAGCGTAATGGATGAAATCGATGCGATCTCTATCGTCCGCTTTCGGCGACCAAACCAATTTCTCTAAAGCGATATCCTTACAGTCCGCCGGGCAGGTAAGTCCCGGATGAGTTACAGGGTTCGGGAAGATCTCACGGTACGTATCTTTGAAGCCGTCTTTCTCCAGCATGACGGATACGTGCCAAGGAACAACCAATCCTTGGTGGTCTCTCATATCTTTGGTCGCCTCGGTCCAGTCCAGATGGGAAGGCTCGTTAAAGTCTCCTCCGAGGATAACGATCCGTCCGGCTTCCCGATCCTTTTTCGCCTCTTTTAGGAAGCAAGCGATAGCGTCGTCACGGACAGATTGCTCGTTCAACCATAGGAGTGTGTCCAGATTGGTGACAGGAGGTTCCTCGTCCCATGTATTTCCGTCGTATCCACGGGCATCGTAATAAGCGCAATTGCGATAATCCAGATGGGCGGTGTAAAGAGCTACCTCGGCATCGCCGATGTGGGTAATGGCCTTGTACATACTACCCCTGTCATCGTTCAAGGGATAGACGGTCGTGCTATCCGTGATCGGGTAGCGGCTTAACAGACCGGAATCCTCGGTGTAGAAAGAATAGTACGTTTGTCCTCTTTGCCGCAACGCTTCCACGATCCGGTCGCAAAAACGGGTCTGATGATAATTACGTACCTCGCTTAACGTAACGAAATCGGCGTTACTTCTTACGATCTCGTCAGCGATAGCGTCAAAGCCTCCTTTTACGACAGCGCCTTCCTGCCAGATGTTGAATTGAAGAACCTTGAAAGTCTTCTCTTGCTGGCAAGAGCTGAGGCCCAATGCGATCAACAAGAGTAAGTAGATAAAACTAGTTTTTTTCATGTGTGAAATATTTTGTTAGATGTTTTGTCGTAGCCATTCCTCGGCGGCGGCCAAGGTTTCCGGCTTGCCGATATCCAATAGTTTTAGGTTATCCGCCATATAAGCCCTGATATCGGTTTTGGCGCAAATAGCCAGATAGAAGTTAATGATAGAGAACTTTCCGGTCCATTCTTCCATCAGCTCCAATATCTTGGGCGAGAGTACGTGGATTCCGCTAAAGGCGTACTCGTTGTGTTGATCCGGGTCAAAATAGGGATAGTAAGATTTTACCTCGCCGGTCTCATGATTACGCCAACCACACAGTCTATTCTCCTTATTAAATAATAGATAACGTGAGGTATTGCGCTGGCTGACGAGTAAGGTAGCCAACGGGTTCGTTTGTACATGGGTATCGTATAGTTTCTTGAGATCCACGTTCGATAAGATATCGACATTATGTATCAAGAAAGGCTCGTTCCCGCATAAAAGAGAAGTGGCCTTCTTGATTCCTCCTCCCGTGTCCAGCAGATAATCGCTCTCGTCCGAGATTTCGATCCGGACACCGAAGTTGTTGTTCGCCTCCAGAAAATCCACGATCTGGTTGCCTAAATGGTGGATATTGATCACGATCTGGTCGAAACCGGAGGATTTCAGTTTCAGTATGACGTGTTCTAGCATCGGTTTGCCCCCGATAGGTATAAGCGCTTTTGGCGTGTGATCGGTTAACGGCTTCAGTCTGGAACCAGTACCGGCCGCGAAAATCATAGCTTTCATAATGTAGGGTTAAAGAGTTGTTCTATATTTTGTTCTCTATGTACTAAATGTACTTTTACTCCGAACTTGGTGTTAAGATGTTTCGCCAGATGTTGTGCGGAATAGACCGAACGGTGCTGTCCTCCCGTACATCCGAAACAAATCATCAAATTGGTGAATCCACGATCCATATATCGTTTTACCGAGGCGTCTACGATATGGTAGACATGCTCGAGGAAATTCGTGATCTCCCCGTCATCCTCCAAGAACTGGATCACTGGCTCATCCAAACCGGTGAAATGGTTGTAACGCTCGTATTTACCGGGGTTATTTATCGCACGGCAATCGAATACGAATCCACCTCCGTTCCCGCTAGGGTCGTTCGGGATTCCTTTTTTATAGGCGAAGCTCATGACCTTTACTTCCAGCATATGTTTCTGGATATCATCCGTGAATTGTTTCAACCCGGTAAGCTCACGAAGGACGGAGCATAAATAGGGATATTCCGGATAGTCATTCTTCAATAACTGCCGCAGGTTCTCGATCGCGAACGGGACGCTTTGGATGAAATGAGGCTTTTTCTCGAAATACCCCCGGAAACCATAAGCCCCCAATACCTGCAAGGTCCTAAACAGGACGAAATGGCGCAGCTGGCTATGGAAGTAAGCCTCGTCTACCGGGATATATTTACGTAGGGCCGTGATATAATCCGATAGTAATTCATTCCTCAGATCCTCCGGATATTTCGCTTTCGCCTGCCAAAGGAAGGAAGCCACGTCGTAATAAACCGGGCCTTTTCGTCCACCTTGAAAATCAATGAACCAAGGCTCTCCGTCCTTTACCATAACATTGCGTGACTGGAAATCACGGTATAGGAACGTGGCGGAGGAACTGCGTAACAATACGTCGCTCATCTTCAAGAAATCATCCTCCAGACGATTTTCCTGAAACTCCATCCCGGTAGCCTTTAGGAAACAGTACTTGAAATAATTCAAGTCCCAAAGGATAGACCGTTGGTTGAACTCGGCTTGCGGATGGCAATACGAGAAATCGAAACCGTCGGACCCCAAGAACTGGATGTCGGGGAGTTTGGTGATCGTCTTGTGTAATAAACGGCGTTCCTCCTCGTCGAATACACTGCTTTTACGGCCTTTCTCGATGGCGTTGAAAAGAAGCGTATCTCCTAAATCTTCTTGGATATAAAATGAATGGTCGTCCGAGCTGGCATATACTTGCGGTACGGGTAAGCCCTTCCCCCGGAAATGTTTTGCCATATAGATAAAAGCCTCGTTCTCCTCAATAGAAGTGCCACTAACTCCAATCAACGTCTCAGGACCTTTTATCCTGAAATACCGGCGGTTAGAGCCGGATGACGGTAACTCCGTTATTTCCTCTGCCGGTGATCCGGTATATGATTGGTATAGCTTCCTAAGTTCTTCTGTTATCATACTTATCGATTTACGGCACTAAGATACCGCTTTTTAATTGAAAATTAAGAATTGAAAATTGAAAATTGGGACTTCGTCGGAAATAAGAAAGGGGAATAGCCTCTCAAAGCCTATCCCCCTCGCTTATATGATCATCAATCTCTCCTCTCTAACTAATTTTCAATTCTCAATTTTCAATTACCTAGAGTATTCCTTGTGCCATCATAGCCTTAGCTACCTTCATGAAGCCGGCTACGTTGGCGCCTTTCACGTAGTTTACGTAACCATCCTCTTGCTTTCCGTATTTTACGCATTGCTCGTGGATGTTTTCCATGATGCTCTGAAGTTTCTGGTCTACTTCCTCGCTGCTCCAGCTTAACTTCTGTGCGTTCTGAGTCATCTCAAGACCGGAAACGGATACACCACCTGCGTTAGCGGCCTTACCCGGAGCGTAAAGGATCTTGGCCTCAAGGAATGCGTCGATAGCTTCTGGCGTAGAAGGCATGTTAGCGCCTTCGGATACGGCGAAGCAACCGTTGGCCAATAAAGTCTTGGCATCGTCGCCGTTCAACTCATTCTGGGTTGCGCTCGGCATAGCGATGTCGCATTTCTCTCCCCAAGGACGAGCGCCTTGTACATATTTGCATCCGTATTGCTCCGCGTATTCACGGATACGGCCACGATACAAGTTCTTCAACTCCATGATATAATCCAGTTTCTCACGGTCGATACCATCCGGATCATAGATATAACCGTCGGAATCAGACATCGTGACAACTTTCGCTCCAAGACTGATTAATTTCTCTACCGTATATTGAGCCACGTTTCCGGAACCTGATACACAAACTACCTTGTCCTTGATATCAATGTTGCGGGTTTTCAGCATCTGCAACAAGAAATATACGTTTCCGTAACCTGTAGCTTCCGGACGGATCAAGGAACCTCCGAACTCGATACCCTTACCCGTGAATGTACCCGTATTCTCACGAGCCAATTTCTTGTACATTCCATACATATAAGCCACCTCACGTCCGCCTACACCGATATCGCCGGCGGGAACATCCGTGTCCGGACCGATATGGCGCCATAACTCAAGGATGAAGGCTTGGCAGAAACGCATGATCTCAGCGTTTGACTTTCCTCTCGGGCTAAAGTCGGAACCTCCTTTACCACCACCCATCGGCAATGTAGTCAGTGAATTTTTAAACGTTTGCTCAAAAGCCAAGAACTTAAGGATCGATTGGTTTACGGAAGCGTGGAAACGGATACCGCCTTTGTACGGGCCGATAGCGTTGTTGTGCTGGATACGGTAACCCATGTTCGTCTGGATTTGTCCCTTATCGTCCATCCAAGTTACACGGAAAGAGAAAATGCGATCGGGGATACAAAGGCGCTCGATCAAGTTGCTTTTCTCAAATTCCGGATGCTCGTTGTAAGCTTCCTCGATAGTCCCTAAAACCTCTGATACTGCTTGATGATATTCCGGTTCGTTCGGAAATCTTCTTTTCAAGTTGTCTAAAACTTCACTTGCCTTCATGACTGAATTTTATATTTAGAATGTTATACCATTTTGTTATCCGTACGCCGTTTGTTTAACGACGTGGCAAAGGTAAGCTAATTTTTGACACTAGCAAATAATTGAAAGAGAAAATGCGTAAAAAATATCATTTAGATATATTAAGTTTGAAAAAACGACGAAATGTTATTCATTTCTATGCTTGAAATTCTTATAGATCGGAACGAACACAATGATAGCGGAGGCTACAAGGGCAAATATGACGTCGAAATTGATTGTTTCGCTGTATACAAGCAGCATGTAGCATAAGACACCCCATAGTAAGGTGATACATACGGCTTGACTATTTGTTATCTTTCTGCGTGCCATTGATTACATTTGTTTAGTTTGAGGAAATAAGCGATCCGAAGTAAATCACCAAAGCCAAAAAGACAGCTATGATGACGAATAGGATCATGATTTGTTTCTCTAAGGGATATTTTCGTAGAAAAGGGATATGACGTGCGAATCCGGCGACTTGTTCTACCGGTTCCGCTTGCTCGTCTTCCCGGGGCAGGTCGTAACCGCCTTCCTCCATGATCTTCATGGCTCGGGGAACGTCGCTTTCCAGAATCTCCACCCGTGCGCCGCCTACGTCTACGTAACCGGCCATGATCTGGCTGCTTAACTCATTGCGGAGATAACATTCTATCCCTTCCGACCTCAACAGGGCCATCAGCGGTTGGGCATCCGCCGGATAGGTGAACCGGGCTATTTCTACGATCTTGTCCATGGTATTTGTTTTTCTGCAAATGTAAGTAGACAATCACGAATTAACCGTGTTTTTTATTGTAATTTACTTTTTTTATACGTGAAAATATGAAACAGTATGATTTAGCGGAGGGTATGCGGATGTATATAGCCCGATTGAGAGAGCAAGGACGTTATTCGTCCGCCAAGAGTTATCAAGATGCCTTGAATTCATTCCTGCGTTTTTGTGGGCAGGAGGTGATTCCTTATACCCGTATCGACCGGGAAATGCTTTTGAGGTATCAAGACTATTTGCGGGACCGGGAATGCTCGTGGAATACGGTGTCTACTTATATGCGTAGGATTCGCCGTGTGTATGGGTTGGCGATGGAGAATGGGGAGGCTCCTTTTTCCCGTTATTTGTTCAAGGGAATTTTCATGGGAGTGAAAAGCAAACAGAAGAAGGCGTTGCCTATGGAATCCTTGCGTTTGTTGATGACCGCTCCGTTGGATGATTCGGGGCTGCGGAAAACACAGCGGGCATTGTGTTTGATGTTCTTGTTTTGCGGTATGGCGTTTGTCGATTTCGCTCATTTGAAAAAGAGTGATATCCGGAATGGTGTCTTGAGGTATAACCGCCAGAAGACGGGTACACCGATGTTGGTCGAGATACAGCCTGTGGCCAAGGAGTTGTTGGCTGCGTTAATGACCGACACGCTTAGGGATTCTCCTTATCTATTCACTTTCTTGAGTGGGACGAAAACGGGTGAAGAGGCCTTCCGGGAATATACCTCTGCCTTGGCTGATTTCAACAGTTCCTTGAAGGAACTGGCAAATGCCTGTGGTGTGACGGAAATGGTTACCTCGTACTCAATCCGTCACTCTTTCGCCACGACCTTGAAGGAACAGGGTGTACCGATCGAGATGATCAGCGAATTGCTGGGACACCAATCGATCAAGACGACGCAAATCTATTTGAAGAGCTTCTCTTTGGATAAGATGTCTGCGGTGAACAAGGCTTGCTTCGAGAGCATATATAATAATGTATCAAAGGTGGGGTAGGCGATCGGCTACTTGGGAAGTAGCGTAAATGTTTATAACAATTATTTTTTGCCCGCAGATGACGCAAGATGACGCAGATGTCCTCCGGACAGGAATTCGTTGAATATGCACCAGCGGTGCGATCTGCGTCATCCGCGTCATCTGCGAGTAAAAATTTTCTTTTATACGATTTATCAAGGTGTGATGGGAAGATTTCGGGAATACGGGGTCAGTTCGTCTCTATTGTCACGTCCATACATCTGGGACAGAAACGAAAATCTTAGGAGAATCATACCGATAAGGCTAACAATAGGCCAATAACTGTTTGTGTTTAGTTATTTTTTACTACATTTGCGGCGTGGAAGATTACGCTACTTCCCAAGTAGCCGATCTTCCACGTCCCGATAGAAGAGATATTGACATGGTTTCTATTGCTTTAAAATTTTCGGGAATAGAAAAGAATGTTTGATTTAAGTATTATATTATCAGTGTATTAATAGAATGCGCTGATATGGCATTGAAGTATCTATGGGTCATGATCTTCCCCCTTTACCATTGCGTGATGTCCACACCGTAAGATGGTATGTGTTATCTCTTCCCGCTTGTCACAAAGGTCCAGCCAAGGGTTTGGAGAAGGAGTTAGATCGCAGGGTGCGTTTGGGCGAGCCTACGTTCGATTTTTTCGCCCCCTCTTTCGTGGAGATGCATCGCCGTGAGGGGCGTTTGGTGGAGACTCACCGTCCGTTGCTCTACAATTATGTGTTTATCCGCTCTTCTGTGTATGAGATCTTCCGTTTGAAACGAGATTTTCCCTTGTATAATTTCCTGCCTAGCGTGGATGGCCGTGGCTCGTATCCTTTTGTCTCCGATCGTGAGATGGAAAACTTGCGTTGGGTGGCTCGTTCTTATTCGGATGAGCTTCCGGTGTATGTGCCGGAAGCGGGTTATTTGCGTAAAGGTGACCGGATACGCATCACGGATGGTCGTTTCAAAGGTGTTGAGGCAAGTGTAGTAATACAGCCCGGTGTTGGCGAGCGGGAGGTAATGGTATGCGTGGACAACTGGATGTGGGTTCCTTTATTGCGTGTTCAGCCGGGCGAGTATGAGGTGATCAGCTTGGCCGAGGAAGGCAAGCATGTATATACCCGTTTGGACAATTCCCGGATACAAAATGGTCTTCATGAGGCGTTGGGCCGTCATTGGGGGGATGGTGGCGTTACGGCTATAGACCGTGAGCTGGCGACGGAGACCTTGCGTGCCTATGGGGAGTTGCAGCTGGATTCTGCCGTGATGCGGTGCAAGCTCTATTCTCTCTTGTTGCCCGCCTATACGATACTAGGGGACGAGGAGCGGCAAAAGTCGTTGATCGGAACGATCGTCTCGTTCTTACCCTTGATCCGTGCGGAGCAGTCGTTGGCATTATTACTACTTACGCTTTATGGTTGTACGGATAGCAGTATCTATTATTATCGTGCGCACGAGTTGATTGATCCGTGGAGTCGGGAATCCTCCCCGAAGAAGAGTAAATTATCCTTGATCCGTCGGTTAGCCGACTACGACCGCTGGCTAAAACACGTGGGTATTGAAAATTAAAAATTCAAAACATGCCTTCTCTTCCTTCTGGCATACGCTTGGTTACGTTACTAAACGAGCATCTGAGCGAGATCATGGATCGTGAGCGCACGAACCGTACCTCGATCCATTTATATTGTACGGGTCCTTATTGGGTGGCTTTCGAGCGTTCTGCCTATCAGTTGTGTCTCACCTTCCCGGATAGCGAGATCACGCCGCTGCGCCTGTTCGCCTACCCGTTCCCGATCGTGATGGTGTCCGTGACGGATCGCTCGTTGCGTTCGTACGCCCGTAAACATATTTTGAGGCGGGACGAGACGGATTACGTGGTGCTGACCGTCCCCGAATCCTCCTTGACTGACTACCGAAGATGGCATGCTGGTGAGGTGGAGGGCTTGCCCCAGCTGACATGAACCCAAAATTTTATTCATGATGAACCTTTTTTCTAAACTCTCAACGTGGTATTTCTCAAGGAAAGCGTTGCCGTATTGGAGCATTATCCTGTTGGATTGCTTGGTGATCCTGTTTTCAGGCTTGCTGGTATATGCCTTGAATAACGGGATCTTCGCCACGATGGGCATCTTTTGGCACCTGTCGCTCACGTGGGGTGTTTGCCTAGTGCCTTATCTGGTGGGCTTTAGGCTGTTCCGTACGTATTCGGGCATCATTCGTTACTCTTCCTTCGTGGATTTGCAACGGGTGGGCTTCGCCGTGCTGTTCGGTGTGGTTTGCGTGGTGACCTTCCAAGAGTTTACGGATTTTTCGCCTTACTTGGTGTATATCCGTAAACGAGACCTTGTGCTATCCTCCCTGCTGGCGATGAGCTTGATGTGGGCAATGCGTGTGTTCGTGAAGTATTTCTACGTGACGACCTTTCGCCAATCGAAGGCTGAACGTGCCTTTATCTTCGGCGTGAAGCAGGGCGGTATCAGTCTGGCGAAGAGCATCCAGAACCAAGATCCCGCACAGTACGTGTTGGCAGGCTTCGTCTCGGAGGCCGGGAACATGCAGAATCGTATATTGATGGGAGTGCGTGTGTATCCTTTCGATGAGGAGCTGATTGATGCCATGCGCCGGGAGCGGGCGACGATCCTTTTCGTCTCCCCCTTGAAGAGCGACTCCATCCGGGAACAGCCGGATATGGTGGCCCGTTTGGCGGAGGCGGGGATCAAGATCTACGTGACCCCGGCGGCGCAAGAATGGGATGGAAGGAGCGATTTGACGCATACACAACTCCGGAAGGTTGAGATCGAGGATCTGCTTCCCCGGGAAAAGATAGAGATAGACATGGAGGCGGTGGGCCGCTTGCTTCGTGGTCAACGCATCCTGATAACGGGAGCCGCCGGTAGCATCGGTGGCGAGATGGTGCGCCAGATCGCCTCGTTCGCTCCGGATCGCTTGATCTTGGTAGATCAGGCGGAAACTCCCTTGCACGACATCCGCTTGATGATGGCGAGGGATTGGCGGGATATCAACGCCTATACCTTGGTGGCGGACATCGCTAACAAGTCTCGCATGGAGGAGATCTTCTCGGAGCATCGCCCCGCCTATGTATTCCATGCGGCGGCTTATAAGCACGTTCCGATGATGGAGGATAATCCTTGTGAGAGTGTGGGTAACAACGTGGACGGTACCCGTGTGATCGCCGACTTGGCCGTGAAGTATGGCACGAGGAAGTTCGTGATGATCTCCACGGACAAGGCGGTGAATCCTACGAATGTGATGGGTTGCTCGAAGCGCATCTGCGAGATTTACGTACAGAGCCTAGACAAAGCGATCAAGGAGGGCCATGTGGAAGGCGTGACGCAGTTCGTTACGACCCGCTTCGGCAACGTGCTGGGTTCTAACGGTTCCGTGATCCCATTGTTCCGTGAACAGATTGCCAAGGGCGGTCCCGTGACAGTGACGCATCCGGATATCATCCGTTTCTTCATGCTGATCCCGGAGGCCTGCCGGTTGGTATTGGAGGCGGGTACGATGGGTAACGGTGGGGAGATCTTCGTCTTCGACATGGGCAAGCCCGTGCGTATCATCGACTTGGCGAAACGTATGATTCAGCTTTCGGGCGCCAAGAACGTAGAGATCCGTTTCACGGGTCTTCGTGCCGGTGAGAAACTGTACGAGGAGGTACTGAACGACGAGGAGATCACGCTGCCTACCTTCCATCCGAAGATCAAGATCGCCAAGGTACGGGAGTACGATTATGATACGGTTTGCCAAGATATAGATGAACTCGTCGGCCTAGGCCGCTCGAGGGACGATATGGCTATCGTAGGCAAGATGAAGGCGATCGTCCCCGAGTTCAAAAGCCGGCACTCCAAGTACGAGGTGTTGGATAAATAGGGAACCGGATATTGATGTGTGGGATAGAAAATAACTAAGTTATCAAAAATACTGACTTTTAAAAGGAGATATACTGACTAGCTCTGAGAAGATATACTGACTTGCCTTGAGGAGATATACTGATTAGGACAAGTCAGTATATCTTCTTCGAAAAGCGAAAAGCGAACTTTTGTGCTTTGAGTATTATGGTACGATAAGCCAAAATAGAGGGCTGAAAATTGATCATTTAGGGAAATAGCGTTATATTTGTCTTGACGAACCAATAAACAGAGACGAAGATGGAAGGGCGGCGATTATACCCGATAGGGATACAGACATTCTCCAAATTGAGAGAGGGGAACTATGTGTATGTAGATAAGACTGAATTGGTCTATCGAATGACACACGGTGCGTCTGGTTATATATTCTTGAGCCGTCCCCGCCGTTTCGGGAAGTCGTTGCTTACTTCTACGCTCCATAGTTATTTCGAGGGGCGAGAGGATTTGTTTGAGGGTTTGGCTATCGAGTGTCTGGAGAAGGAGTGGACATGCTATCCGGTGCTTCATTTCGACATGAGCACGGCGAAGCATATGGACAAGGATCGGCTTCTGAGTGAGCTGGAGAGGAAATTGTATGGTTACGAGCAGATATACGGACGTGATGAGAGCGCTATTTATACGAACCAACGTCTGGAAAGTCTCATCAAACGTGCCTACGCCCAGACCGGTCAAAAGGTGGTTGTCTTGATCGACGAGTACGACGCTCCCTTGCTGGACGTGGTGCATGAGGAGAAGGAGCTGCCGAGGCTTCGCGACGTGATGCGTAACTTCTATAGTCCGCTGAAAGCCTGCGATCCTTATTTGCGTTTCGTATTCTTGACAGGTATCACGAAGTTCTCTCAATTGAGCATCTTCAGCGAGTTGAACAATATCAAGAATATCAGCATGCTCCCGGAGTACGCCGCCCTCTGTGGCATCACGGAGGAGGAGATGCGTGAGCATATGGGTGAGGGTATCGGTCGTTTGGCCGACAACCTCGGCGTTTCTCCGGAGGGTGCCTTGGGTGCCTTGAAATCGAATTATGACGGTTACCATTTCACGTGGCCGTCGCCCGATATATACAACCCGTTCAGCCTGTTGAACGCCTTGGCCGACAGTAAACTAAATTCCTATTGGTTCGGTAGCGGTACGCCCACTTATTTGATCGAGATGCTGAACAAGTATCACGTGAAACCCCAGCAAATAGGCGCACGCAAGGTTTTGGCAGAGTCGTTTGACGCCCCCACGGAACGGATGGTCGATATTACGCCATTGCTCTATCAGAGTGGTTACATCACGATAAAGGATTATTCCTCGCTCACGAATTTGTACACGCTCGACATCCCAAACAAGGAGGTACGTATGGGATTGATGAAGAGTTTATTGCCCAATTATTTGCATCAATACACAGCGGATGGACTTACTACGGTAGCCCTTCTTTTCGAGGCGATCGCTGGAGAGCGGATGGACGATGCCCTGCGTTTATTGCAGACCTTCCTGTCCACCATCCCCCAATGTGACAATACGGATTACGAGGGCCATTATCAGTCCTTGCTTTACACGATCTTCAGCCTGCTAGGAATGTATGTGGACGTGGAAGTCCGTACCCCGAAAGGCCGTGTGGATATGGTGATGCGCACACCGACAACACTCTATGTCGTGGAATTGAAGTTAAACAAGACCGCGGATATAGCCCTCGAGCAAATCAATTTGCGCAATTACCCGGAGCGCTTCGCTCTTTGTGGGTTGCCGATCGTAAAGGTTGGGATTAATTTTGATAGTGGGCGGCATACGCTGGGGGATTGGGTTATCGATAGTAATTTGTCTAAGTAATTATAAAAAACAAACGTTTTAGGTTCGTAACGGGTTTGAGGTGATTACTTCTTTTACCGGAAAAAGCTTGTGTTATAAGAAAAAATAAGTTATGCTCGTGATCGAATCGTAAGAGGAAAGATATGAATTCAGTTGTAGCATTCGGAAATATCTCTATGATATCCAATAATCCGTTTTATCCATTGAGGAATATTTTGGGGAGGAAAGGGATTTTATTGCTTACGAGTAAAATAAGTTGTTGCGTTGGGTAGTAGAACGTGAACTGGAGATTATAGGGGAAGCCACCAATCATTTTTTGGATATAGATCCGGATATATAAATTGATAATGGGAGGAGGGTCGTTGGTCTGAGGGACTTTGTTATACATGGTTATGATAAGGAAGATAATGTGATTATCTGAGGTGTTATCAGTAAGGACTTACCAAAACTTAAACAGCAAGTAGACTATCTTCATACGTTCATTTGAACCTGCAAGTCTTATGACCTACAACTAAAGAGTTGGATGAGTAGTGTCATCCGTGAAATGATATATGGCAATAATTATTATGAAGGTCTCCTAAATGGAGTTTATTGCAAGTAATACAAACAGAAATCACTTAATATAAAAAAACTATTATTCTATCTTGCTGGTAAATAGTAAGATGGGATAATTGAGTGCTAACATTGAAGGTGAAGAGAAATTCTAATTGTAGATAAACATGAACATTTTAGCAATTATTCCTGCAAGAGCAGGATCTAAAGGAGTTCCCAATAAAAATATCCGATTGCTTGGGCAGCATCCTTTAGTATATTACTCAATTAAAAATGCATTGCAGTCAAAGTATATTACCGATGTGATTATTTCGACTGATTCTAACCCTGTACGTATCATTGCGCAGCAAATGGGAGCGAAGGTGCATTGGCGTGATGCGGAGCTTGCTGGCGATGAGGTAACTCTCGATGCGGTTATCTATGACGCTATTCCGACGGATAAGCAGTGGGATTATGTCATCACTATGCAGCCCACTTCGCCAACTCTCACTGTTGGTACATTAGATAGTGCCATTGAATACGCAATAAAAAGCAAACTCGACACTCTTATCTCTGCAATCAATGCACCTCACCTCTCTTGGGGAGAAAAGGATGGAAAGAAGATACCGAACTATGAAAAGCGTCTTAACCGTCAGTATCTTCCACCATGTTACATGGAGACGGGTGCTTTTGTTATCTCAAAGGCAGATATCGTAACAGAGAGTACTCGTATTGGTGTAAATGTTGATGTTTACGAGATTCCAGAGCGAGAGTCGCAGGATATTGATACCTTCGCTGATCTCTGTAGTGCAGCTGCTTTACTTGAGGCTCAGAAGATAGCTATCTATGTGAATGGTAATAACAAGCGTGGTATTGGACACATCTATCGTGCTCTTGAAATCGCTGATGAATTCTATGTTAAGCCAGATGTCTACTACGATGTAAACCAGACAGATGTTAAGGTTTTTGGTAACACTACTCATAATCTTATCCCTGTCAATGGCATTGCGGAACTCTACGAGATCTGTAAACGTGAGCAGTACAGCTTATTTGTCAACGATATCCTCACTACGTCCATTGACTATATGATTGGTTTGCGTTCAGTTTTGCCAAACGCTAAACTTATCAACTTTGAGGATGATGGTGAAGGAATTCTTAAAGCTGACCTTGTTTTCAATGCACTTTATAGTGAGCATGCATTGCCTAATGTTTATGGCGGGGAGAAATACTATATCTGTGGTAAGATCTTTATGTTCTACGAACCAATCAAGATAAAGGAAGATGTTAATCGTGTATTCATTGCTTTTGGTGGTGCTGACCCGCAGAACTACACAGACCGTTTGCTTGACATCATCTCTAAAGATGAGTATAAGAAATATGAGTTTGTTGTAGTTGTTGGGCGTGCTAAGTACAATGTTGATGCTTTACTTGAGTATAATAAGTATGAACATATTCAGGTTCTTTATGATGTTAGCAATATGCCTGAACTCATGTCTTCCTGTGATATTGCTATTACTTCTCGTGGACGCACAGGTTACGAGCTTGCACTCCTTGGCATTCCTTCAATCGCAATGGCACAAAATCAGCGTGAGGAGAAGCATGGCTTTGTTTGCAATGAGAATGGTTTCTCGTACATTGGTCTTAACCCAAGCGATGAAATTATCGAAGGTATTCTCAAAATGTATATGAATCTTTCCAAGGAAGCACGAGAGAAGTTACATGGAAAACTTCTCTCGCACAACCTTCGTGATGGCCGTAAGCGTGTGATGTCGCTTATTCGTGGATTATAAACAACATACTCATTTGTATTATGAAACCTTATGTAATAGCAGAAATGGGTGTCAATTTCTATGATACCGCTAAGAAACTCAACATCAATCCGCTCGAAGCAGCAAAGATGTATATCGATGCTGCAGCTGAAGCTGGTATTGATTGTGCTAAATTTCAATCATATAAAGCTGGCACTATCGTATCTAAGAATTCGCCAGCTTATTGGGACTTGACAAAGGAGCCGACAAAGACCCAATATGAGTTGTTTTTAAAGCATGACTCTTTTGGTGAATGTGAGTACCGTGAGCTTTGTAAATACACTCATGACAAGGGAATGGATTTTACATCTACTCCTTTCGACTATGCTTCAGCTGACTATCTTTATGACATGGTAGATTTCTATAAAATCTCATCATCCGATCTTTCTAATTTGCCATTTATTCATCATATAGGAGCAAAAGGTAAGCCTGTTTTTGTGTCTGTAGGAGCAGCTTATCTTTCGGAATGTGATGAAGCTATTCGTGCGTTACAAGAGTCAGGATGTAAAGATATCGTTGTTTTTCACTGTGTGTTATCATATCCTACTAATCCTAAAGATGCAAATCTTCGTGTAATTGATACATTGAAGAAGACATTTCCATCCGTTCGTGTTGGATTTAGTGATCATGTGGCCCCTGATGACAATATGATGACTCTTGCTGCAGCTTATTTATTGGGAGCAGAGGTTATCGAGAAGCACTTCACTCTCGACAAGACTCTTCCTGGCAACGACCACTATCATGCGGGTGATCCAGAGGATTTCAAAAAGGCTATTGCCAACTTCCAATGGATTGACAAAATTCTAGGTAATCCAGAGAAGGTTGTTCTCGATTGTGAGCAGGTTCCTCGTCGCGAGGCTCGTCGCTCATTGGTGCTTACTCGTTGCATGAAAGCAGGCGAGATTATCAAAAAGGAAGACCTTATGCCAAAGCGTCCGGGCACTGGTATCGCTCCACGTTTTGAAGATATTGTTATAGGTCGTAAAGTACTTGCAGATCTAACAGAAGATACCATCCTTACATGGGATATGATTTAATATTTTGCAACAGAAGGTTCTATTCTTTTTGTTTCAACTGATAAATCTAGATTATATAAATCTATAAGATTGTTTTAGGAAGGAGATAGTTTCCTCAAAATAGCCTTCATGATAGTAACGAACGTGGAATGAAAATGCCTACTTTATTCTACATATTAATTGAATCAGGTAAGGGGTATAATATACACTAGAATAGCATAGTGGAAACAATTGAGTGCTTACATTAGAAATAATATTAATTGATATGGGAAAATTATTATTTACCAATAATCAGGATTGGGAAAATATTCTTAGAGGTATTTATTCCAAAAATGAATTAAATAAAAATTATAGTTCAAATGGACTAACTTGTTATGCGAAGCGATATGTAGACAGTGAAAATTGTTACTTTGATAATGACGGGGTAGTTGCGATTATAGGTACTTGGGCGTATTTAAATGATGATAATCCCTTTAATTTGAATGTAATCTATCAAGATCTCAAGTCAGAAGATAAAGGTGTTGATTATGTAAGAAAACATTTGATAGGTTCTTATGCTTTAGCTTATATTCAAGATAATAAACTTAGAATATTTGTGGATGAGTGCCATACATACGCTCTTTATTATTATATAGGTAGAGAAGGTGTGGTTGTTACTAATACATATTATCACGTAGAAAAAGTTTCAAAACAAGAATTCGACGAAACTGTTTTTGCTACAATGCTTGCGAGTGTTGGACTGTGTAGCAATAGAACTCCTTTCAAAAATATATATAGGTTACTAGAAAATGAATATATCGAATACGATTTTGCTATCCATCAGGCAATTATAAAAAAGTGTGACGTTCATACTACATCCTATTCCTTTGGCTCAATGGAGGAGGCCTTGAAGGTGTTAAAGGATGAAATAGAATTGCAGACTACAGTCCTTAATAAAAGAGTGCATAAAAAATTTCTCTTTGCTACGGGAGGATTGGATTCTAGAGTAAAACTAGCTTTAGATCTATTCCATAGTAAGGAAGTTATGATTGGATATTGGAAGGGTGAAGATTCAATTACAAATGGAACTTTACAAGATGCGAAAATTAATGAACTTTTAGCTTCTGAGTTTTCTTTAAAAACTAAAATATTCGATGTAAGTCAGCATTTTAGAGAGTGTTTGAGAACTATAGATGAAGATGAATTGGATCGATATGGTGAATACATTAGCATTTATGCGCATAATCAAAAATGGTTGACTTTGTTTGATGATTTACACAAAGAGAATATCGATGAAGTAGAATTTGGAATGGATACAGATCTTTTAAGAGAAATAGGAAGTCTGGATGATTCATTTGATGAAGATTATGATAATTCGAAATTTGCAATTAAAGGCTGCTTGAGAGGAGGCTTATTTAATTATGTTTTTGATTTACCTAATGTGTGCAAATTGATCTGTGATGAAATTAAATTGGTAAACTTAGATTTACAGAATGATCTAAAAACTAAATATGCTAATATTTTTAATTATTTTAGACATGATATGGGATGCTATTTTTCAAATATGTTGAATGAAAGTTTCTTCTCATATCCTCTTTTGCACAGTAAAAGAATATGGGATATAATCTATAATATTCCATATGATTATCGAGAAGATAGTAAACTTTCATTGCGTCTAATAAATAGTTGGTGCCCTATGCTGTTGAATATACCAGTGTTTACTCATCATCATTATGGTATATATAATCGTCAGAAGGGGGTGTTGAAGAAGAATTGGAGATATTCATTGCTATTGAGAATTAAGCCCTATGTCTTAAGATCAAAGCTTTATGATATTTTATATGTAAAACTTATAGAACCGGTTTATCGTCCGCAGAATAAAAATAATGAGATCTTGTTTCAAACGAGTGTTGCATCGCTTCAGAGTTCTGAATCCTTTATAAAGAGTGGAGTTCGTTTTAGAAAAAATTTAATTGGTAAAGGATTTGATATGGCTGCTTTATGTACCATAGTGGCGAAGTGCAAGTTTGTTGATCAAGTTCTTAATGTGGTGAGAAAGTAAAGTTCTGCAATGGGTACTAGATATAATATATTAGGTCTGTTACGTTCTCCTTCATCCGTATATGTAATCTTTCGATATGGGACGTATATAGTTCAATTCTTGAATTCCATATTATTGGCAAAAGCTCTAGGTGATATCAAATATGGAATATATAGCTTTGTCTTTTTGATTATGCAATATATGTCGTATTCAAATCTGGGAATTAATGAGTCCTTGAATACGGAATATGCGGTAAGTAAAGATGGTGATAGATGTAAAATATGGAATACGTCATGGGCATTGAATTTATTGATAAATACTTTTCTGTTCATGGTGTTTGCTTTTTTAATTTCAATAGTTTCGCTATTTAGTCGCTATGAGTTCGATTCATATGGTATGTTATTGCTAATGACATGTATCGTAATTAATCTGTCTCGAATTTATATAACATATTATAAACTACATGGAAAGCTGATTAAATTGAATATCCAACAGTTCCTTCCTCATTTTGTACTACTTGTATTGGTGTTAATTATGTGGAATAAACTTACTGTTAGACAGATTGTTGTTTCTTATTTTGTGAGTAATGTGATAGCATTGATCATTTTTAGGGTGGATTTGCCCAATCCTCCTTCCTTTCAAATTGATCGATCGATCGCATCTGTTTTGTTACGTAGGGGTATTACTCTATTACTCTATAATTTGAGTTTTTATCTTCTTACGTTAGTGGCATCATCTTTAGTAAGTTCTTATTTTTCTTTAGAAGAGTTTGGGTGTTACTCATTTGTTAATACCTTGATTCATGGTATAATTATGGCTTGTGGAGCATTTTTGTTCATATTCTATCCTAAAATATTGAACAGACTCTATAGTTGTGATGAAGATAAGGCTTATGAGTTGATAAGCAGGATAAGAGGTGTTTATATTCTATTTATAGATTTGGTGTCTTTATTGTCTATATTTGTTGCGGTTGTTTTGTCCTATTTGTTACCTCAATATAGAAATGATATCACTATTATATTCCCTATTCTTATTTTGGGGCAAATAATTATGAGTTCTACTACTGGGCATTCAGCTTATCTGCTGTCAAAAAAGAAAGAATTCAGATTAGTTGTTTTTGGTTTCGAATCTGTTGTGTTGACGCTGGTTTTGGGAATCTTATGTGGTGAATATTTCAATTCATTATATGCTTTGTCGTTGGTTGTTCCTATTAGTTCTTTGTTTTATACATTCATGACGACTCGAGAATCTTTAGCAACCATGAATAAGAATCATGCGATAGCTGATGTGTTGAAGGAGATATTTGCGCTGAAAAAATGGTTTCCTTGTGTACTTGTCTTGATTTATGCTTTTGTTATTAACCAGTGGCATGTTATTTTGATTGGAGTAGGTATATATCTTTTTATTAATTATAAAAATCTAAGGATTTCAATCAAGGAAGGTGTAAGGATAATTTCTGATAGAAATTCTCTTCTGGTTTAGGAACTAACAATTTCTTTGTGAAATATAAGTATGTTGATAAATAAAAGTAAATTTCAGGGTGATATTTTGGTGTATGCTTACATGATCTTGTTAATTATGACAAGAATACTTCCGAATATTTCATCAATTAATGCTATAGTGTATGCCTTGTTTTGTTGTTTGTACTTTTTTTTACTGAAACATTCATTCTCTTTCTGTTTGAAAATATTGCCTATTTTGTTGATAATTTCTATTTTTTCTTATGCTAATGGGAGTGGTATGTTGTATATTCTTATTGATGTTTCAATTGCTTATTTCATTCTTGCATCTATTCTGGTATATGATAGCACAACTCTTGTTTGTCAGAATTTGAAATTGCTTAATAAATTGTCTTTTATCGTATTCATATTGAGTTTATTTGCAATGCTGTTTCCTGCTAACTATATTGACATAGGTGGAGATATTCGTTTTATTGGTTTTTTTAAATATGGTAATCTTTCTGCAAGTATAGTCTCTATATTGTGTGTGTTATATTGGGAAACCTTTAATTTGCTGTATAAAAATGCAAAAAGAAAGACAGTCGTTCTATTCTTTTTAATATGCTTTTTTGTTTCTTACATATTTGTATGTAAAACCCGATCGTTACTATTCTTTTTGCCTTATTGGATTTATCAAATATATCTCTTTTGTGGAAAAAGGATTTTCTTTGCTATGTCAGTTTTTTGTGTTGCGCTTGTTTCTTTTTCAATGTTCGATGAGTTGAAAGTTGTTTTGCGCATAAATGAAGATGCCTCTTTTTTAACAAGAGAATCTTTGTCTATATTTTTATTGGATGGAATACGAGAAAATTATTTCATTTTTCCTCATGGAGCTCGTAAGTCTACTGATTTCTTTCAAACTTTTTTTAATGATGAATCATTAACCCCTCATAATGATTTCCTGCGTTATTATTATGATTGGGGATTTGCTTTTTTATTATTGATTCTATTTATGTTCAATGATTTAAAAAAGAGAAAATGTTTTGATTTTGGATTTATTTTTATATCATTAGGATACTGCTCTTTTGCTTTGCATAATATGCTGTTTTTGCCTTATTTGCTTCTTCCTTATTTGTTTATATTGATTATAAAAAAACAACCAATAATTAGATTATGAATAATTCGTCAGATAAAATACTGGTAGTGGCACGAAAATATAATGATATTTTTTATGCCATTTCTACTAGTGAATGGAGTCAATGTTCAAAGCATTACCTATTAATGATTACAGATCGCTTAGATCAGAATGAGTATCCTATGCAACATTTGTTTGATAAGGTCTGGTCTGTTCATGCAGAGTTGTCGCATGTAGCAATTCTTAAGCAGGTTTTTATATTGAGTAGGATTTTAAATCAGCTAGACTATAATCTCGTTACTATTTCAAATATAGTTACTGTTGCCAATTTGTATATTTTGAATCATACTAAAACAGCAAAGATCATCATGCTTGAAGATGGGTTTATGAATTATTACAATTTTGTCCCTTCAAATAATCGTATAAAGCGATTGCTTATGAAGCTGTTATTTATTAATGTTGATCGAGTCTATAAGAAAATAGGAAGTTGTTATTTGTTAGAACCTAATCGTGCAAAATATTATTTTGGATTAAAAAAGCAGTTACGTATAGATGCAGATCACATTCTCAAATCAGTTCCCTTAAGTATGAATTTAGAAGGGAAGTCTATATTTGTGGGACAGCCATTGTATTTAATGAATAATATGAGTGTGGATGAATATTCTACTATAGTCAATAATTGTATATCACAATATGCAATTGATTATTACTTGTCTCATACCATGTCTTCGAAGAAAGAGAATGTTGTTTGTGAGCATATTGATATGTCCAGTTTACAATTAACACTTGAGGTTTTATCTTCTATATATAATATGAAAATATACTCATTCTCTTCTTCTGTTTTATTTACAACAAAACTGATTAATCACAAAACGGAAACATTTGCAGTTACTCATCCAAAAGTTGATACTATAAAATCAGACAATATGATTTATGATTATGTTAACGGATTTGTTTCTGTGAATTAACTGATTATTTATAAGCGTATGTTAGATGTTACTGTAGTTATACTTACGAAAAACGAAGAGGTGAATTTACCTGACTGTTTGGAATCTGTTAAAGATTTTGCCACCAGATGTGTTGTAATAGATAGTGGTAGCATTGATAAAACTAAAGAAATAGCAGCGAAATTCTCTGCGGATTTTTACGAGCATCCGTTTGAGAACTATGCTCGCCAGTTTAATTGGGCATTAGATAATACAAATATAACAACAAAATGGACTTTTAGGCTAGACGCAGATGAAAGACTTACTTCTGAACTAAAGATTGAACTGTCCGGACTTGTACAAAAATATGAATCAGATGATGAAGTTAATGGTTTTACTATGGAAGCTTGGTTATATTTTCTTGGTCATAAAATTAAACACGGTTGCCATACCAAGCGAAAATTGATGATGTTTAAGACAGGAATAGGTCGCATTGAAGATAGAAAAATGGATGAACACACAATTTTATCACATGGTAGATCTGTTTTTTGCAAACATCGATTTATTCATTATGATTTTAAAGATATGACCCATTGGGTAAATAAAATGAATTGGTATGCAACCCGTGAGATGCAAGATTATTTTGAATATATTCAGTCTAGAAACACAAATAAAAATCAAATCTCAAAAGATCAAACAATAGGAAATACACGAAGATTGAAATTTGGACTTTATTACAAATTACCTATTTTTCTTCGAAGTTGGATTCTTTTTTTCTATTATTATATCATTAAGCTAGGTTTTCTTGATGGTAAGGAAGGGTATGTTATGCATTACATGTATCATCTTTGGTATAGATCTTTGGTTGATTCTAAAATATTAGAACAGATGATTTATAATAAACCTTTTGAAGAAACTGGTGCTTTAAATAATTAATATTATTTTTATGCGTACAGTAACATTAAAGACAACTGATTTAACAGATTGTGAAATCGGTAAGTTTCTTGGTGCTTTCAGAGAGGTATATAATCAAGAGAGGTCTATCACTTATTTTAAAAACGAATATACTTCTACTTGTTTAGAGCATTCTTTTCATACGCTATTATATAATGAATTTGATGAAATATGTGGTAGTTACTCATTAATTCCATTTATCTATTCTGTTAAAGGAGAAGAAGTTCTTGTAGGGTTGGGATCTGATTTATTTATCAAAGATAGTTATCGGGATAATGTAAGTAATTTGTTGAGTGTCTTGAATGCTGCTATTAAAAATGCAGAAGAAGTAGGAATGGTTGCCTGTTTTGGTTTTCCTAATGATAATTCTGAAATGGTTAGCCGTGCATTTTTGAAAGAAAAGAGAATAGGTTTGCTTGATACCTATATCTTGCCGTATAAGATTGGTGATTATAAAGCATCGATGAAGCTTTTGAATCCATTCTCGATACTTTTCTCAAACTGTTTATTAGGATTGTCGCATTTGTCATCATCTAACAATATTGCCGACACAATCATCAGGAAAGTTAGGCCTCAGTTTGAGCAGACCCGTTTCAAATGGTTCAACCCTACTGATTATCATCTGTATCAAAATAATGAAATGCAGTGCGTGTGGAAAATTTCTGCATTTGAGGGAGTCAAGGCTTGCTTTCTGATGGATGTATATCCGCTTACTGCAAGGAATTTCGATAAAGCTGTTAGAAAAATGGTGAGCGATGTTAAGAAAGAGTGTGGATTGTTTCTTTATGTTGGTCATCTCCATTTCACTCCGCTATCAATGGTTAAGATCCCAAGAAGATTTGAACCTAAAGCCTTCCGCTTTGATTGCAGAATTTTGGATAAAGAAAAATTATCAAAGGTAGATGTTTTCAATATTGACAATTGGGAGGTTGATCTGTCTTCGTATGATTTATTATAAATGTATAACTTGTTAAAAGTAAAGTAGTATGGAAAAGAAAGTTTTTGATATAATTAATGAGATTAGAGCTGCTAAAGATATGAATACAGTAGCTGAACTTACGGCAGAAACAAGACTTCGCGAAGATCTTGCTTTTACTTCATTTGATCTTGCAGAATTAACTGTTAAGATTGAGGATGAGTTTGACATTGACATCTTCGAGGATGGACTAGTTAATACGATTGGTGAAATCTATGCGAAACTCTCTTAATTGCAGATGAAAAGATTCCTTTTGAATAATGGCTCTGAGTACAGCTATGAGCAGTTGCTTGCTTCGCTCAACGAGAGCGACAAGTACTACCTTCTGTACAAACAGCTAGATTTGTATCTCTTCTTCGTTAATCTTATCAAGGCATTGGCTAACAATGCTCCGTTAGTGTTACTTGACGCTGACCTAAACGAGACAGAAATCGATGGTGTAAACGTAGCTGAAATAAATGTGCCAACAAAAATTGTTTCCACTACGTTTGTTAACATGGAGGCTGTTGTAGAGGCGGTTAAGAACTCTACATCTGAAATCACGATCTTTACTTCTGGAACGACCGGTCAACCTAAGAAAGTGGTACATTGCGTGCAGACTCTTATGCGGGCGGTACGTTTTGGCGAAAAATATATAAATCAGGTTTGGGCGTATGCATATAATCCAACTCATATGGCAGGCTTGCAGGTGTTCTTCCAGGCGTTTATGAATCTGAACTTCTTGGTGAATGTGTTTAATAAGAGCCGTACTGAGGTTTATTCGCTAATTGAGACAAATCGCGTTACTCATATGTCTGCTACGCCCACTTTCTATCGCTTGCTATTGCCTTTCGAAAAAGTTTATCAGACCGTACAGCGTGTAACACTTGGGGGAGAGAAATCTGATAAGAAGCTTTATGAGTCAATAGGGATGATTTTTCCTAACGCTAAAATAAATAATGTGTATGCTTCCACGGAAGCTGGAACTTTATTTGCCGCTAAAGGCGATAGCTTCCAGATTCCAGCTGCTATTCGGGACAAATTCTTGATTCAAGAGGAGGAGTTGCTTATTCACAAGTCGCTGCTTGGTCAGTCGGATAGCTTTAAGTTCGATGGTGATTACTATCATTCAGGTGACTTGATTGAATGGGTGAACGAAGCCAATGGTTTATTCCGCTTCAGGAGTCGCAAAAATGAACTCATCAATGTGGGCGGCTATAAGGTTAACCCTGGCGAAACTGAAAAAGTAATCCTTGAAATCGAAGGAGTACAGCAGGCTTTGGTTTATGGTAAGGCTAACTCTATTTTGGGTAATGTGCTTTGTGCGGAAGTGCAATTAGTTGAAGGCTCAACCCTTACGGAATTGGAGATTCGTAACTATTTGAAAGAACAGTTGCAGGACTTTAAGATTCCTCGTCGAATTAAGTTTGTGGATTCTTTCTCATTAACAAGAACTGGTAAAATTAAACGATCATGAACGTATTGGTAACAGGTTGCTCACGTGGTGTGGGCTTGGAAATTTGTAGAGTGTTGCTGGAGCAGGGTAATACTGTGTATGGTGTCGCTCGTAGTTATACGGATGAGTTTAAAGCATTGGAAGCTGAATATGCGGGCAAACTCTTCTTCAAGAGTATTGATCTTAGCGATAGCGAGAGTATAAGAAAGTCGGTTTTTAAAGAATTTGTGGGAAATAAAGTCGTACTTGACGTTTACGTGAACAATGCTGCGATGGCTTATGATGATATAGTGACAAATCTAAACTTGGATCGACTGAAGGCGATGTATGCGGTCAATGTATTTACTCCGATGATGATGACAAAATACGCAATACGTAATATGCTTCTTCACCATACCCGTGGTTCTATAGTGCATATTTCAAGTATTAGTGCGCATACGGGTTACAAAGGGCTTGCTATGTATGCTTCTTCAAAGGGTGCACTCGAAGCATTTTCAAAGGATACGGCTCGTGAATGGGGGGGGATGGGCATTCGCTCCAATGTGGTAGTGCCTGGATTTATGGAGACAGCCATGAGCTCAACTCTTACAGACGACCAAAAAGATAGGATATACAAACGTACTTCTATGAAGGCGGCTACCAGTGTTCGTTCTGTAGCGGAAACTGTTTCCTTTCTTGTTAGTGAGAAAGCATGTAGTATCACTGGACAGAATATACATGTAGATAATGGAACAATCTAGTATGAACTATTTAGTCGTAGTAGCTCATCCTGACGATGAGGTGTTGGGTGCTGGTGCAACAATTAAAAAACTTACAAGGGATGGCCATTCAGTAGACATCTGCATTATGTGTTCAGAGGCTAAAGCACGTGCTTTTCGCCCTGACGACAATGAACTGAACGATGATTTAGATGCTAGCTCAAAGATGCTTGGCATACGTAATAAGTATGCGGGGAACTTCCCTAATATAGAGATGAATAATGCTACGCATCTTAGTTTGGTACAGTTTATAGAGAAGGCGATCATCGCATCGAATTGTGACGTGGTTATCACGCATCACCCTTCTGACACAAATAATGATCATATGCATACCTCTATGGCTTGTCAAGCTGCTATCCGTCTGTTTCAACGCCGTGCGGAGGTGAAACCTTTAAAGGAGTTCCTGTTTATGGAGGTACTCTCTTCTACTGAATGGTCAGTTAATACATCCATGAACCGATTTCAGCCAAATACATTCGTGGAGGTTGGTGAGAACTGCTTAGAGGTTAAAATAAATGCTTTAGCTACCTATCGGGGTGTAATGCGGCCTTTTCCTCATCCTCGCTCTGCGGAAGCGATCAAGGGGTTAGCGGCTTATCGGGGCGCTCAAAGTGGAACGAATTATGCGGAGGCATTTGAGTGTACTTTAAGAAGACTTTGATTGTATGTATCAGTTTGTAAAAAGAGCTTTTTGTGTGATAGCTTGTGGTGGTGCGTTGATCGTTTTATTGCCTGTGTTCTTGATAGCTATTATTGGTATTCTTATCTCTGATTGGGGACCTGTTTTTTATTGTGCGAATCGTATTGGAAAAGATAACAAGTCTTTTAGGATGTATAAGTTCCGAAGCATGACGATCGCCAAAGATGCGGATGAGAAGAGTTTCAAGGCGGATACGAACCGTATCTTCAAGTGGGGTGCCATTATGCGCGCTACAAAGATTGATGAATTGCCTCAGTTGCTGAATTGTGTATTGGGGGATATGGCGATAGTGGGACCTCGTCCAGCCGCACAAGATCAAGTGGTGATTATGCGTGAGGGTAAATATGGTATAGCTGCCCGAGTGCGTCCGGGGTTGACAGGTCCAGCCGCATTATATGATTATTTATACGGTGACACTGTAGAAGATCCTGCAGAGTATATGGAAAAAGTGTTGCCTACCCGTAGGGAATTAGAGGCGTTTTATGTTCATCACGTGAATGTCGGTTTTGACTTAAAAATGATCGTTTGGACGTTTTTGTGCATTTTAGGTAGGGTGGCTGGTAAACCGCAGAATTGGATACTTGAAAAATTAAAAGGATATGTCGAATAAAACAATACTGGTAACAGGCTCAGCTGGGATGATTGGCTGCTATCTGGTGAAAGATCTGATAGCTAAAGGTTGCACTGTAGTGGGTGTTGACCGCAGGGTATCAGATTGGACGCATGAGCATTTGAAACAAGTGGTTCTTGACCTTGCTGACAAAAATGCGTTGGAGGCGTTATTGGATGCGGAGAAGGTGGATAGATGCATTCATTTGGCCGCATTGGCACATGCTGGAGGTGGTGAAACTGACTTTAGTTTTGAGAGGTTCAAGTTTCTGAATGTGACTTGTGCTGAGAATGTGTTTGAAGCTTGTGTTAGCCATAATGTGTCTGTGTTGTTTATCAGTACTGTGGATGCCATTGGCATGGTGAAGGGGTTAATAAATTCAGGCACAGAGCTGAATCCTATCTCGAACTATGGAAAGAGCAAGGCAATGGCTGAAGGCAGGCTTAAAGAGATTTGCCCAAAGTGGAATATATATAGATTCTCCCCTGTCTATACCGCTACGCAGAAGCGTGATATTGAGAAGCGCTATTATCTGAAATATCCTAACTGGGCATATAAGATAGGTAATGGTGGTAAATTTGAGGTGCTAGAGATGAGTGGTGCTGTTAAAGCCATGGTAGATTGGGTTGATAAAGAGGTTGATAATACAATTCATATCATCAAGAATCCCGAGCTGCTGGACATCAATAACCTCATTAAGGTTGAAAAGGCGGAAGGCAGAGCCAAGCATGTGTTATATTTCCCTGAGTGGATGGTAATAGCTGGATTTTATTGCATCAATTTGATGTTTGGTAAGAGCAATACAACTTATTTGGTATTCAAGGCTCTCTGGCCTTTTAGAACGGTATAGCTTATGTTGATTAATCAAGAATTATTGGATGATTTGTTGGCTAAAACGGCAGATAGCCCTCGTTTGCGTGTGAACTTGGATTTGCGGAATAGTTCCGAGGATACTTCCCAGCGGATGCTGAACGCCTTGCAGTCGGGATCGTTAGTGGATATCCATCGTCATTCGAATACGTCTGAGACGGTCGCTATCTTGCGGGGGGCGGTCACGGAGATCTTCTATGATGAGAAGGGGGTGGAGTGCGGCCGTTATGAGTTGTCGCCTGCCATTGGGAATATGGTTCTACAGATTCCTGCCGGGCAGTGGCATATGCTGATCCCTCGGGAACCTTCAGTTATCTTAGAGGCAAAGGATGGGGGGATGAGCCTATTCTGGGAACTGACATTTGGACGAGGGAATAGGTGTAGATTGTATTAATGTAGATATGTCTTGCGGAAGATGCTTCCTTACAGGAGGCAAAAGAAGCGCAAGAGAAAGCAATGGTAGAAGGTATGGAGAATGGCCGTTTATCAGAGAAATATGCTATCGCTCGAAACCTGAAAGAGGCGGGAGTGTCTAAATCTTTGATTGTTCAATGCATCGGTTTATCGGAAGAGAAGATCGAGCGGTTATAGTTTTTTTCCTGAAAACTGTCGAAGGCAGAGATGTCAGAATAATATTATCGGGAGAGTCGGTGTAAGAACCGGCTCTCCCGATTTCGTTATATTGTGGCTCCATTGGTTTATGTTGAAAAGAATTGAACGCTTGCGCTTTATTCTTTGATAAAAATTCCGTATGTTTGCGGTGTAGAATAAACAATAGGTTTAACTAAAAATAATTAGCTATGGGAAAGTTCGTGAATCCGTTTACGGATATTGGTTTTAAGATTATTTTCGGTCAGCCGGCTAGCAAGCCGTTCTTGATCACGTTATTGAACGAGTTGTTGGCGGGTGAGCATCGGATTGAGGATCTGGTGTTTCTCGACAAGGAGGATCATGCGGAGCATGTACGTGACAAGGGGATTATTTACGACCTCTATTGCCGTACCTCCACGGGAGAATATATCATCGTGGAGATGCAGAACCGCAAGCATCTGGATTTCGTGGACCGAACATTATATTATATGTGTCGTGCGGTGAGCCGTCAGATTGAGGCCCCGCTAGCGGTGGAAGTACACTCACCGGATGACGGGGAGGAAGGGCTGGAGGTGCGGGAACCTTCGATGTCGTATGGCGCAATCTATAAGCTACATACGGTGTATGGTGTTTTTTTCATGAATTTCAAGGAGCCGGATTTACCGGATCGTTTCCGTGTGGATTCTGGAATTCTGGATCTAGAAAGTCATGAGACGCTGAACCCTCATTTCCGGCAGATCTATTTGCAGTTCCCTTATTTTACGAAGGAACTGGATGAGTGCGAAACTTTATTAGAAAGACTTTTTTATGCGTTAAAGAATATGGAACATTGGATTCGAATGCCGGATGCCTTGAAAGAACAGGTGTTCGCTCATCTATCTCGTTTGGCCGCCGTGGCGAATCTCTCTCCGGAGAATCGTCTCGCCTATGACCGTGCCGTGGATCGCTACAATGTCAACCGTCTTGCGGAAGAGACTTTCTTGCAGGAAGTAGAGGAAGCAAAAGAGAAAGCGATAGCGGAAGCAAAGGCGAATGGGATGAAGGAAGGCCTGGAGGAAGGCTTGAGGGAGGGTCTGGAGAAAGGTCGCCTATCAGAGAAATATGCTATCGCCAAGAATTTAAAAGAGTCGGGGGTATCTAAATCTTTGATTGCCCAGAGCACCGGTTTACCGGAAGAGGAGATCGAAGGATTATAGTTTTTGAAGTAAGTTACCGAATATAGGAAAGTCGGAATAAAGTAATCGGGAGAGTTGGTATAAGAACCGGCTCTCCCGTTTTTTATTTCTATTGAATGCTTGCGCTTAAAAGGCGATCGCCACCTCCGCACCAATCTGGAAGGGCTTACCCAGTTGGATAAACGGATTCCCGAATGACTCGAAATAAAATGCAGAGTAATGGGTGTTCGTTATATTACGGCTCCATAGGTTTACGTTGACGATACCTTTGCGTACGCCTACCTTTGCGTTCACCGTTCCGTAGAATTTCTGGTAGATGTCGTTTCGCTCGGTCCAGAAGATCTTTCCGACACCGCTGAATTGGGCGGAGGCGGAGAATTGGTCTATCCATGCGTTACGGAACAGGCGGGTGTATTGCAGTCCGACGTTGAGGGTATGACGTGGGGTATAAGGGATGAAGTTGTTCTTGAAATCCTCTTTCCCGTTGTTGTAATCCCGGAACGTAGCATGGGTGAAACCGTAATTAACGTCGGCGGTTAGCCCATCGATGATGCGGGCACGCAAGGAGGCCTCTATACCGTAGCTTTTTGCTTTCCCGGCGTTGGTGAGGATACGGCCGTTTCCGCTATTTACGAATTTGGTCAGCTGCACGTCTTTAATGTCCATATAGAAACCTGTCAATTCTGCGCTTAGGCGTTGGAATAGCAACTCGCTACGGATACCGATCTCGTAGTTCCAGCTTTTCTCCGGTTTGTAGGCGGCTACTTCCTCGATGGGGGTAGGTTCTTTGACCTCGATCGGCATCATGTCCTTGAAAGCGCTCATCATATCGTATTGCATCTGGCTTTGCATCACGTCTGCCGACATTTGTACGTTGTAGCCCCCGGTCTTATAACCTTTCGCTACCGATACGTAAGTGAACGTGTTTGGTGAGCATTCGTACTTTAAAGATATTTTCGGAAGTACTTGCCAGAAGTCTTGGGAGACACTGGCGTCCATCACGGTGGTTGGGATCGGGAAAAGTTTCTCTATGTCGATAACCGGTCCGTTTTCTACGAAGCCGAACCCCATTCTCATCTTAGCCTCAGAATTGTAATCCATCTTTTGCTTCTCGTAATCCAAGCGGATACCGGCGGTAATTGACAGGCCTTCCGTGAACAGATTGTTATAAGTGGATTGGTGATACAAAGCAAGGCCATAAGAAGGGGTGTCGAAAGAACCCGGAATATAAAGATGATCGTCCAGTATTTTTAGATAGGGCATCTTAGGGTGATCTTTCTTCAATTGATCGAATACGGGCTGGAGGACGGTCTTAATTCCGTCTTCCTTGAAATCGACCGGGCCGTCTGTATGTAGATCATCGTAGAAACCGTAGAGTCCGAAGGACCATTGGTAATTATTTCTCGTGTTGCTCTTGATCGCCAATTCCTCGCTGAAAGCGTTTTGCTTTTGCTTTTGGTTGAGGGTGAAGATCGAGAGAGGGGAGAAGTCTTGATCCATCTTCATGTCATCCTTGAAATATTGATGACCGGTGATGCTGCTCAGTATCACGTGCTCATTCCGGTATTCGAGGGACAGGTTATTGGCGATGACCGTCCGTTTATAAGAGCTGGGATCGTTGATATTGATAGGATTTACATACTTGTGATCGGTATTTCCGGTTCCGATGAACATGCCATATGGAAACGCTCCTTGATCCGTATAATCTACGGAAAGGGAGTAGGAGGCACGGAAGTTCGGATTGAAGCGACCTTCCAACTTGAAGCGACCGCCAACGTTGTCTTCCTTATCGATCTTTTTCCCATCGTAGGCATTGGTGTAGAAGCCGTCGCTATGGTCATAGTAAGCGGCGGCGGTAAATCCGATGGTCTCGCTCAACTTAGCATAATGGGAGGCCTTGACTTTATATTGCCCGTAGCTTCCGGCCGATAGGGAGAGTTTCTTTCCTTGGTAATCGAACGGGGAGATGGTATAGATATTTACGATGCCCCCCATGGCGTTACGACCATACAAGGTTCCTTGCGGCCCTCGTAATACCTCGATGCGCTGGATATCGGTCAGCTCGAAATCGAAGGTGCTTTTATCCAGATAAGGCACGTTGTCTACATATAAGCCTACGGATTGTCCGCTACTTCTGGCTCCGATACCGCGGATATAGATGGCCGAGGTTAGTTTTGCCCCATAATCCGGCATGTATAGGTTCGGGACGAAAGAACTTATATCCTTTAATGCGTCGATCTGCCTGCCGGAGATCATTTGTGGGGAAAGGATCGATACGGAACCGGGTAACGTACGGAGGTTATTCGTCTCCTTCGTGGATGAGGTCACGATTACCTCACCCATGTTATAGGTTTTTATCGTGTCGTTCTCGTTAGCCTTGATGTCCTCGGCGTATACATTTTGCAGCCCCAACGCACCTAGGGCGATGATACCTAAGTAGTGTCTCTTCATCGAATTTCTTTTGTTAGTATATTTTTTCAATCGCGAAGAAACGGTAAAGAAACAGGATGGTCAATCACTAGATGTAGTGATTTTGAAAGCTGGTTTGTTGGTTTCGCTATAGTTCGATATCGTCGCCGGAGATGATCCCGTTCATGATGGCGTAGAAGGTGAGGCCGGATACGGTCTTGATGCCCAGCTTGGCGGTGATGTTCTTACGATGGGTGAGGACGGTGTTCAAGCTGATGTTCAGCTTATCGGCGATCTCTTTATTCGTGATGCCTTTTACGATCAGTTGAAGTACGTCTACCTCACGGCTGGATAGGTCCTTGTTGTTTTCGGTAGTGGTGTTGCCGGAGCTGTCGCTCGTAAATAATTGTTGCAATTGCTCGATAATGGTCTCTTGGGAGGAACGTAACGTGATACGGTTCGTAGACGAGAGTGCCCCGTGTTCTTCGGTGCTGTCGATGAGGAGGGCGGTCTTGTTTCTTCTCGGGAGGAAGAAATCCGCATTGAGCACAAGGGTATCTGAATCGGTGAAATAGTAATCGTAGGTGTCGCTTCCTGTGGAGGAAAGCATCTCGAAATTTGGAAAATAGCAAACCTCTACCGGGGGGAAGTAGTCGGTCAGCAAGCTTTGCAGCCCAATACTTCTTAGGGTATCAGACAGTATGATCGCTATTTGTTTGTTTCGATGCATTTCAGATCGTTAGATACATAATTTTTCCATGGCCGAGACCATGGGGGTAAGGATTCGATACCGGATCCGGTTGTGTTGTTTGATATCTTTCTCCAGACTACAGATGGAGAAGAGGACGGCATAACATAAATTCTCGTCGTAATCTCCCGAAAGATGCTTGACCATGATACTTTTTAAGTCGGCTAAAAGGGCCTCGATGGTATCTTCCGTACGTTGCTCGGAGGTGATTTGCAATCCATCGATCGTTCCCGCCGGTTCTTTTCCCAGCTTTTTACTTAACGACATGCAGTAGGGAAACCATATCTTATCATCTTTCTCAATGCGGGCGATGAGTTCTTCCTTGAACGAGGAGAAGAAGCGTCCTATCAATCCAAGAGTAGGATTGCCGGGCGTACTCATCGAGATAAAGGAACCTAGATGGCGTTCTATATTGGGGAGCTGATAACGTAAATAGTATTGGTTCGTCTTTGTCAGGTAATCAATAATCTGCGATGTATGGAAAGTTTGTAACTTCTTCTCCGGAAAATACTCCTCGTTGAGGAAGGTATTGATCACTGTCAATAAAAAGTCCGTATCCAGCGAATGTTCTTCACAGAGCGTCTTCACCGATTTGTCGCCAAGCCCGAGACGAATCCCAAACCGGTTGATTACGGGAATGAGTGAGGGGTGTTCTTCCACCACCTCACTCAATTGCATATTTGGATATACTAAAGGCATCTTATCAAGCTTGTTCCCATTGTTCACGTAATAACTTGACGGCGGCGGGGACTACCACGTTACGGTCTCCCTGACATCCGCACTCGAAGCTTACGTAGTTGTTATAACCAATCATTTTCAATCCCTTGAAGCCATTGATATAGTTATCGGCATCTCCATCCTCACCCGGCATGCTGCGACGTTTGCGGCTGGCCACGTGTACGTGTTGGAGATACTCTCCACCGGAGATAAAGGCTCCCATATCAGAGGTCTCTTCCCATGTCATATGCCAGAAGTCGCCCATGCAACGTACACCCGGATTATTGATATCCCGGCATAAAGAGGCGGCGTCGGCTACTTGACGTAGATAAAAACACTCTTTTCGGTTCAAAGGTTCAAAGATGACGCTAGTCCCATGCTGGGCGGCGAAAGTTCCCATCTCGTTGAATTGCTCGCAAAGGAAATCCCGTGTCTCCATCGTATGAGGCAAGGCGGGGACTTGACCATTAAAGGCAGGAACGATAATCACGCCCGTAGAACCTAATTCACCGGCTGCGGCGATGATCTCTTTCATCGTGTCCATGCATTCCTTGCGGATGGCTGGATCGGTAGAAAGAATAAAGCCTTTGAAGCCGGCGCAAATGGCACTCACTTTGATATTACGTCCGTTTAAGGCCTGCTTGATCTCGTTTACCCGGCCGGCTAATCCTCCGCCACCCGGCTCAAAACCTACAACGCCCAACTTCTCCATAAAATCAAGTTTCTCGTTCAAACTTTCACCCGGGGCGATTCCCTCTTGGAAAGAAAGTTTTAATTCAAGGTCCTTGCCGGTCTTGTCGCTCCCTTTTTCTCCTTCGGCAGTCTTTGCCGGCTTGGAAGAGCAGGAAGTCAAGGCCGTACTTCCTACCGCTAAAGCAGCGCCGGATAAGGAGGTTCTTAAAAAGTTTCTTCTATTTAATGTCATAAACAGTCTGGATTATTTCTTGTCGATTGGTTTACCCGGAACAGGAACGACGAAGCCGCTCATATCCATCTTTCCTAAGTTCAAATCTTTCGGAGTATAATCCAATGCAGAGGCAGTCATGGCATCCCAAGTGGTCTCGGCACCCGTGTAAGCGGACTCACGACCCATGATTGCGGCCATATTGGAGATAGCAGTCTCAGAAGCTTGCTCGATTTGTTTACCACCACGGATGCAGTTGATCCAGTTTACATGCTCTAATGTATACGGGTCAGTTTGCTTGAAGTTCGCTTTTTCGGCCTCGCTATCATATTTCCAGATAACGTTTCCTGCCAAATCCTTGATCTCCATCGTGTCACTGCTCCATGATCCCTTGGTTCCTTGGATGAATTCGCTTACATTATTTGCACAACCATCTATCTGGCGGCACATACTATGCATATGGATACCATTTTCCATTGTGAAATCAACGCTGAAGTTATCATATTGGTCGCCAGTGATACGACGGTGGCGAGAACCGAAACCTACAGCCTTGACTGGTTTCAATCCGCTGAACCAAGTGAATACATCTATATTATGTACGTGTTGCTCTACGATATGGTCGCCGGAAAGCCATTTCCAGTTTACCCAGTCCTTGATCATATATTCGCAATCGTTCCATCCCGGTTGACGATCCCGATACCAAAGCATATTCTGGTTCCAGTAAACCGTACCGCCCGTGATCTCACCGATCAATCCTTCCATGATCTTCTTGTAAGACTCGACATAACTGCGTTGGTGATGGCGTTGAGTACCGGTTACGACACATAAGTTCTTTGCCGCAGCTTGTTTTGCGGTAGCCATAATGGTACGGTAACCAACCGGATCAACACAGATAGGTTTCTCTAAGAAGGAATGTTTGCCCTTTTCTGTGGCGTATTGGAAATGAACTGGACGGAATACGGGAGGAGTGGCGACGATCACTACATCTACACCGCTATCAATCACTTGTTTGTACGCATCCAAGCCGACGAAACGTTTATCAGCCGGTACATCAATTCCTTTCTCATCTTTTAATTTCTTTGCCAAATCATCGACACGTTCTTGGAACGTATCGCCTAAAGCCACGATCGTAACGCCGTTCGCAGCGTTCAAGAAGTTAAAAGCGGCTCCGGAACCACGTCCGCCACAACCGATTACACCAGCTTTTAGTTCTTTTCCATCAGTCGCCAAATCTGGTAATTCGGGCACGTAATAAGTACCGGGTTCTTTCAAAGGCTTTATTGCGTTCGCACTTTCACCTCCACCACAAGAAGTTAATACACCAACTGTACTACCTGTTCCAATTGCTCCAAGCGCACCCGCTAGGGCTGAACTTTTCAGAAATGATCTTCTGCTAATGCTGTTCTCTTTTTTCATGATATTATTTTTTTAGATACTATTTATTAGGTTCACATACAACACGGAAACCGATTCCTCTGATGTCGGAGTACCACCAGATACTCTTCGGCTGTTGCGGATCGGTTTTTAACCAAGCTTCATGTTTGGTATAATCACGGGAAGCGCAGCGAAGATCTGCCGCATCGGAGGTGTAATTACCGCCTCTCACTACCCATTCTGTACCTTCAGTAACCAATGGATCTGTGGCGCTACTTCCGCTTTTAGCGTAAGCTTCAGGATCATACTTGTCGGCACAATATTCCATTACATTACCCAACATATTCTTTAAACCAAAGGGATTGGCTTTTACTAAATCCGGTTCTTGCGTCTTGTTTTTGCTGTTCTTGCTATAAATCACATAAGAACCTATACTATCAGTCTTAGCGTCGAAAAATTTACGCCAGAAGCCTTGATCGGAGAAGTCTTTTGGATTACCCGTAAAGAAATAAGGCGTTTCCGTGCCGCCACGTGCCGCATATTCCCATTCCGCCTCGGTCGGTAAACGATAAGTCTTTCCTGTTTTCTTGGATAACCATTGGCAGAAAGTCTCGGCCGCATAATGAGTCATTGTAATAGCCGGGCGATCTCCGCCACCCCAGCCTTGATCAGGGAAACCGAACGGAGGTGTCGGACCGGAGATGGCATCGACATTCGGATTACTGTTATTTGCGTACACGGTCTCTGGCGGGGTACGGCCCTCACTCATCGTATTCCCATAGAAAGCCCAGTATTGATCCCAAGTCACCTCGACCTCAGCCATGAAGAATGGACTAACGGTTACGTTGTGTACAGGTGACTCATCTGCTTTATGAAACGCCTCTTTTTCCTCACTACCCATTTTGAATGAACCTCCGGGAATGGCAATCATCTTGAATGAGACCATTGTTCCGGGAATTTGTTCTACATAATCGGTAAAAGAGGTTACTGTAGTTGGTTCCTTAAAAAACAGGCTGGTATCTATTGAGGTTGCCCCGGATGTGTTTTGTCCCGGTATGCCAACCATCTTAGAGTGATTGTAGTTCGGATTGTAATGTCCTGCATCCAAATGGCAACTAATACATTGTAGATCTAGCTTTTTCTCATTCTCATCATAATATAAATGTGCTGTTACACCATCATCGGTAATTCCTTCGGGGAATAAGTTCTGATGGCACTCCTTACAAGATTCATTGGGGATATATTTAACGGCGTGTTCCAACTCGGACTTAGTTTCCCAATTGAAATCCGCACTGTCTTTAGTCAAGTATGACCAAACATCTTTCATACCCAATTTAGCTTTTGCGCTATAATGTTTCCAAGTATTTGTTTGAGGTGGGAGGTGACAAGCTACGCAATGTGTCTTAACGCCACTTCCATTATTTACATGCTTGGAAAGTTTCCAACTGTTTTCTACGTGAGGATGCACGTGGCACATCATACAAGATTCATCTGTCGAGAAATATACAGATGTTTTATAAAGGGCGATCATAATCCCAGCTCCCAAAAATAATCCGAGGAACAGGATAAACGCCTTACTTTTGAAAAAATACTTTTTCCTCTCAGACGAGTATCGATTTGAAAATTTGTTAGTTGTCATCTGTTTCTATGGTATACGATTTACACTAAGTCTCAATTAGATTTAAAATCGGCAATAAAAGTAGTATATTCCTTTATATATTGAAAGAAAAAATAGTCTCTTTAACGAAAAATGTTGTCTTATTTACGCTTTTTTATCGCAATGGGAAGAGAAGGAGAATAATAAAAAAGCGGCAACACATATTCATAGTGTTGCCGCTCACGCACGGAAGGAGAGGCTCGAACTCCCGACACCTGGTTTTGGAGACCAGTGCTCTACCGACTGAGCTACTTCCGTATTGCGGGTGCAAAAGTAGTTTAATAATTTGAATATGCAAGTAAAATATGAGAAAAAATAGTCCGCTTTTTAAAAAGGCATTTAGATTATATTTAGTATGTTTGCCAAATCAAAGAAAAAGGAGTGGGAGTTTTTGTGCGAGATATCAAAGGGTTGCTTGAATCTGTGTCGGTAGATAACAGGGGAGCTTTCGAACGTTTTTATAATTTATATTATGATCAGGTTTTTCGCTTCGCTTATTATTGTTTAGGCGAGAAGGAGGCATGCCGTGAAGTTGTGACAGATGTTTTTTTCTCGGTCTGGCAATCCCGGAAACGATTAAAGGATATTGATAATATAGATACCTATTTATATATTTCCGTACGTAACGAGTCTTTTCGTTTTCAAGCAAGGAATAAAGACTTGAATAGGGTTTCTTTAAATGAGTTGTTGCCATTAATGGAAGAGGAAGATGAGGGTTCTCCGGAGGAGCATTTGGAGTTAAAAGAGATGAGAGAGATGCTTGATAAAGCGATTGACGAACTTCCTGAGAAATGCCGTCTTGTGTTTTTGATGTCTCGTGAGGAGGGATTGAAAACGAAGGAGATCGCAGAAATATTATCGGTTCAAGAGAGTACGGTTCGTGTACAGATGAAGATCGCTATAGAAAAATTGGTAGCCCGGTTGAAGCCGAGCTTCCCAAATATTTCATTCTCTTTATTGCTGATGTTTATTTTTAATGTGATTTATAGATCTGCTTAAGCTTTCTATATGGGGATATTCCCTGTTAGAAGGAAAGATGATAGTTCTTTTATATCAGTAACGATTTTGTTTGCTCCGGCATTCGCTAGTTCTTCTTCATCCCCGTAGCCGTAAAGGACTCCTATTGAATCTATGTTATTCGCTTTGGCCCCTTCTATATCATATTTACGATCACCGATCATGACTACGTCAGACCGTGTTTTTATATCGGTGCTGTCTAATACATATTGTATTACATTCGCTTTTTCGGAACGGTTTCCGTCGAATGTGCTTCCTCCAACAAATGTAAAATAAGATTCTAAGTGGAAATATTCTAGAATTTGTTGAGCGAAGGGCTGCGGCTTTGAGGTGGCTAAGTAGATTTTCATTTCGTTTTCGGTAAGCAAACGGAGTAATTCATCAATACCTTGATACAGGGTATTCTCGAAAATACCTTGTTTTGAAAAATATTCCCGGTATTTAGCAATGGCTACATCTGCTTGCTCATCTGTAAACTGATAGAAGTCCTTAAAGGATGTTTTTAATGGTGGCCCGATGAAAGGGCATAAAGATCGTAAATCTTCTACTTCTATATTGAAATAGGAGAGGGCGTACTTTACAGAACTGGTAATGCCAATCATAGGATCGGTTAATGTACCGTCCAGATCGAACAATATATGTTGATACCTTTTGTTATTCATTAGATATTAATAGGATTGAAAAAAGAAAGGCAAGATCTCTTTCAAGATTCTTGCCTTTTTGATGAGTCGGGATGAGAAGACTCGAACTTCCGACCTCCACGTCCCGAACGTGGCGCGCTAGCCAACTGTGCTACATCCCGTTTTTTGATTACGGCTGCAAAGGTACAACTAATTTTTAAACTGCAAATAGTTTTGCTGTTTTTTTTCGAAAAAAATATACTTTTTTCTGTATCTTCCTTGAAATACATTTTCTTTGAATATTTTCCATTGAAACATTTGGAGTGTAATAAATAATGTTTACCTTTGCACTCGTTAAACAAAATAACGGTGCCATAGCTCAGTTGGTAGAGCAAAGGACTGAAAATCCTTGTGTCCCCGGTTCGATTCCTGGTGGCACCACTTGGTGAAAATGCTAATTGCTGATAATGAGGTGGTTATCATTTTTGCTTTATCTCGGCTATTGGGAATTGATACTACTTTGATACTGCACAAAATAAAGGCCTTATTATCCGATCCCGGAAATAAGGCCTTATTCGTAATTGATAAACCTCATGAGTCATGAGGATGTACAAATATAAGTAAAAATCTTCGATTAGACAAAAGAATCGTGTAAGGGATTCTCTGCTAGGGGAGGATTAGGCTCACCTATCTCTACAAACTCTATAGTGCATATGTCCAAATCTATTTCCTTTTTCTATTTTAATTACCAAATAGAAAACGTAAGCATCACAATAAAAGTATTTCTCTATAAAAGGCATTCCAATATTCCAATGCAGGGACTTCTCATATGTGTATTTGTTATTAATTTCTAGCCTCCATCCCGAATTCTCTATGAGTGTTAGACTATCTATAGCTTGATAAAAAGAATCAGAGGGAAGACGATAAAACATAAAATCTTTGGAGTCTGCATATACCCGATAATTACCGTACTCCGGATAGTGATACAAAACCATATAAGAAGGAAATGGAGATTTTGTTATCTCTGCTATTGTTTCATGATCCCTAAATTGAAAACGACGGTACATATCATCTGCCAAGTTTATCAATACTGAAAGAAGAATTATGTGTAGAAGCCAAAATAAAGGCGAGATCAACAATAATACCACTCGCCATAAAGTTCTCAACAATTTCCATTTCTTAGCCAAGTAATAAAAAAGCGGTGATAAAGTAAACCAACAAACCAATATTATAATCCACTGAACCAACTTTTTCATATTCTACAATTATAAATTTAGGGAAATCTGTTTGCGTAATCTTTCCTATACCCCGACTATCTTATAATCCCCAAACCGTTATTTCTCTTTCCAAATCCTTGTTTTGTGGCGGCATAAGACCGTATAATGTCCTATAGCTACTTGATATAAGAGGCATAAAGATAGCTCAAATAGGGGAGCCTCTAATTTTATTATTGCTGTTATTAGCTACAACCAAGCAAAATATACATATTAGCCAACTGGCTATCTCTATTCTCTGTATGCTCCTGTTTCTAAGCAAATTGAATATTATTCTCATCATTCCGATAATTGTTGATTCTTTGGAATACTGTCTTTTATAAGACCTCTCCAAAGAGCCGGACATATGTCACTCCTTTCTCTTCTCCAAATTCTCCAAGAAGAAGAACTGTAAGAAGTGAGTAAAAGTTCTACTTTTAGCGAGTCATTCTCAAATTCAAAATACTTGTTTGCTTGCGAACCTTCAATTCGATAGATACTTTCTGTTTCTGTAAAATAGGGCAAGGCAGATAAATCACTTCCTTGCTTATATATCGAAAAACGATGGATGCCTGATTCTAATAAATCAAGTCGTCCGATCCATTGCGAATCAGCCGATAGGTAAGTCCCTATCGGGATATCGATATCTCTCTGTAACGAAGGATGCAGGCTTTTTATCTCTTCTATGATATATTGTTTTCTTAGTTTTTTTTCTTCTTCGGATTTATACATGATATAAGTCATTTTACCATCATTAAAACTACTTTCAACAAAGTAATTATACAAAAAAAACCTCTCCAACCCCATTCTTCCCAATCTTCAATGGTTGTTTCAGATAATACTTGGCGGATAGAATCATCGAATATGATTTTTCCATATTGAACAAATTCCGCCGAGTCTTTGATGGGAGGTAGAGGGTATGGACGTTTAATCGGATATACAAACAGATTGGCGATAGCCGGCAAATTCCCCTTTTTACCTTCTTCAATAAAAGTGAGAATGGTTGCTGTATCCTTCTTCCCTGAAAATGAAGACTCGTTTGAAACGTTTTCTTCGTTTCCACTATAGCCTTTTGTTAAATAGCAAAAACTGACTAATAGCAGCAGGCTCAATAGATAGGCTGTTGCTTTCTTGTGTCGATAATAAAATTTCATCAATCCCATATTGCTGACTTGTAATTAAGAACTTGTATATCTCTTCGATACATCTCCTCTAACTCATTTCTTTGTTGTGGTAAATTGGACTGTTGTAATTCCATTTGAACGCAAGAAATAGTCAAATGACCAAACATAAAAATTTCCCTTCTCATTTATTTCATTTTCCATGTAATAAGTTTTTCAATCCTTTATGACTATAAAAATATTCTGTATTATTATCTTAGGTAGTTAATTGCTATTTCTTGATATAAAATGTAACTTTATTTAAAATTGATGAAGACTTTGGCTACATAACCAATGATTCGTCTATACTTTACTTTATAATATCCATTTTTATATTCATTATTAAATACCTCTATAGAGGCTTCTTTGGGTATATTAGCTTTTATGGAGGCTGTATGACGAGGTTCTGTCCTCATAGGTGTATTGATAATAACGATTGCCTTACTTATATTACTTGACGTATATGTAGTCGATTGAGATTGTCTCCATGTGTCTTGGCTGATTTTATCCCTTGAATTTTTAATATCAGTTTCAGCTCGTTTTAATTCATTTTTATAATGGTTAAGATCTCTCCTTAGATTATAATTTTCAGTTTCAGCTTGTTTTAATTCATTTTTATAACGGCTAAGATCTCTTTTTGTATTGTAATTATCCATTTCAGATTGTCTTAATTCTGTTTTTAATATTTCCATGTCCGTAGTCAATTGCTCATTTTGCTGTTGTAAAGAAATGATCTGACGATCTTTTTCCGACATTTGACTTAAAAATGAAGATTGCATCTCTCCATTCTGCTTTTTTATTTTCTCGAAATTGTTACTTGTTTGTTCTAACTCTTTTTGTGTATTTCTCAATATCTCTTGTGACAAAGCAAGATTTCCTTGAGTAGTATCCAATGATTGCATAACTCCAAGTAAAATAAAAAAGCATATAATAGCAGCAGCACTCACAGTGAAAACAATACCTTGTTGTTTTTTCTCTTTCTTTAAATTAAGTACTTGTTCTAACAAATTAGAATTAGTAACCTCTAACTCTTTCCTTTCTTTGTGCAATCTTTGAATTACGCCTTGATAACTGTCCGGGGCCGGTGTTCCACTATTTTTTGCAATGAATGTATAGCAATAATTCCAAGAAGCCGAAACAATCTGAGGCATATCATCCACGTGTAGATCAAATTGCTTGCTCTCGCTCACTGAAATGCCGTATGATTCCGGCGGTAATCCTCTAAGATTGTCAGATAATCCGGACAATCCGTCTTTCAACAAAGCTCTAACCTGATTAAGTACTGGCTTTCCAAAGACCAATAATTGGGTATTAGTAACAATCTCACCGGAATCACTATATTTCAAAATTTCCCCTCCGACCGCAAGATGATTGAGCATACTATCGAAGATTTCAAACAGAACATTCAAATCTGTCACCATCAAGCCATTAAGAATGGAACAGAATCCGATATAACGATCAGCCTCCAATTTGCGGACATAGCCATAATACATCAGTTCTCCTTTCCGATGGATGGAAATATAGGTATCAGCAGAAGTATCCCATTCTCCCATCTTCATGAAGATCTCACTTGTGAAATCGTCAGGGCACTGCGAATAATAGGATCCAAGTTTTCCAAAAATATAAATGTCACTGTTCATGGTTGTTTTAATTTAAAGATAAGATGATTGTTTTCGTTGTCTATCGTAATCGTAGCAAGGCGGTTGAGCACCTCATTGCCTAAGAGAAGCGGGGCATGAATATTGTTTGAAACCGTGGCTGTCACATCCCTGCAAATGATTTTATCGTCCAATATGATTTCCCGAAGATTCACAACCATGTTGTCCACTACGGAACCATCGGCAATCTGTGAACGGCTTGTCCCTTTGAAGTCTTCTTCGAGAAGTTCTCCTTTTTGGTAAAGAGCAGCAGCCTCGGACAAAGAAATCAAGGTGAGTGAACATCCTGTATCAAAGATCATGTCACAAGCCAAACCGTTTATTTTTACGGGTACATATTTTACGCCCCCCTCTTTCCTGAATGGAATAACGACTTCATCACCATCTGTAAAGGGGACGCTTTCCTCTTGCAACGGGACTTCAGAGTAATAGACTGGTCTCTTTTTCTCTTTCGCACAAGAAAGCAACAAGATGCAGATTGTCAAAAACAAAACAGTTTTCATAAATCTTTTATTTGGATAGAATAGTTCTTTCTGCCACCGTTTCATTATTCAGCAGTAGGCTGATTCTGATGGTATCGCCTGTGACTTTCAACGGGAAAATGCCATCTTTTCCATTTTTAATCTCTGCACCTTCAATATTCCATTGAAAAAATTCTTTACTCAAGTCTGCTCTTATTTTATACGTTTTCCCTTTTTGCAGAGTTTTCTCTTTAAAATTAACGATATCAATCGTTATTCCTTTTTCAGGGATACGCGAAACTTCCAATTGTTTCTCAAGTTCCTTTTTTTCGTCCTTTAGTTTTTTTATTTCTTCCGTAAGGCGAACCTTCTCTTCATCTACCGACTGGTTCGGTTGAATATATCCACTGATACATAGCAAAATTACTACTATCAAAATCATATTGACAAAAGGAATACTTTTTCGAATAAATTCAAAAAACCGAGTATACCATTTACGTCCTTGCCTTACAACCTCATTTGCCACAACTGGAGCTTTATTGACAATATAACCCGAAAGTTTCTCAATCGGAATCTTGATCTGTTCAATGAGATATTCGACCTCCTTCGCCCGTTCAATATTTTTTATCTTCCCGTCAAGTTGTTCGATCTCTTTATTTTTTTGCTCAAGTTCTGCTTGGAGATTACTATTCTTGTTCCTTTCTTCAGATAAAGAATTATGAAGTTTGTTTTTATCTTCTAAATCGATTCTACGCTCAGATTCATGTTGTTGGCGGATTTCTTCCAACTGTTTATCATATTGTTGTTGCCGTCTGCTTATCTCTTGAGTAGGATAGTAAGGGGAAATTCGGATCTGTCCGGTTTCTTTTATAAATTGGAAAATGTCTTCATTCGAATAGTCATATAGATTGAGTTTGTATAGCTCACCTCCTTCATGTGTAAATGTATGATCTATCGCGGTAAAACATATACCATTACCAGTGAATCTTCGAGAAAAATCATCTATTAGTTGTGTCTCTATAGATTTCAATTTCGATGTATCATTAAAATCATCTACGGTATACTGGAGATGATTGCCAACTCCTTTGAGTAATCCCCCTTTTATATTAATAAAAGACCAGAAAACATTATCCAATATGCGGTAAATGTTTTGTATATCCATACAATAAGCATCCAACCGCAAAGTAATTCCAAAGAAAGAACCCGGACGCCCTTGTTTCCCAATCACATTTTGATAGACCAAGTAATTATAATAGCAATATACTTTATTATCTCCGGCTTTCCTTATTTTGACGGACAAATAGTTTGCTTTATCTCCATTATAAAAAGTGTCAAAATAGATTTTCTCATCCGTTTTTCCGTAAAAGCAATTCCCTGTCGGGGTTCCATAAATAAAAACTTCAACATTCATGATTTATCCTCTTACAAGTTTAATAATCGTATTCCACAAATTAGCAGGATAGGCATCGTGTCCCTCCTGATACATAAGAGCTCCATCGGCCGCCTCCGAATAGTTGCCTGTTTGGAAAGGAATAAAATCGAAATTGTATGGTTTCCAGAAGCGAGTAATCGGGTTTATGTTCAAGAATGGAATGAATATGTTGGGATAGAGATCGTTCGTCTCTTTCATAGCTTCTTTGATATGAGCTTTACCCGGTGACAAGACAAATGGAGTTTCATCAATCTTATTGAATACGAAAAGTATCTTATCATGAGGACTGATATTCTTTTTCAGTTTGTTCGTAATCTTACTCACATAATTTCCCCTTTGTGAATCCATATTGGGATTGGTTTTATCCGGTTCTACTATGATCGCCCATATTTTACGGTTTCTGCTGCTAATAACGGCATTTATATAGGGCAGAAACTCTTTGTTGGGTTCTTTCGGTTCTTTCGGGTCGAAATAATGCTCTCCCGGTGCTTCTAAGATTTGGCAAATGGCCTTTCCCTTATAGTAAATTTTTATCAGCATGAAGTTGATTTTATTTGTACTGGCAGCAGCTTCATTGCTGTTGATCATCGCGTTAAAACCGCTGCACATTTCTTCGTAATTTTTATCATGTGCAGGGCGAAAGCATGTGACAGGTTCTATCGCATAGCCATTGATACTACGTAAATACCTTGTCAAACGAATAAGAGTCATTGTCTTACCGCAAGAAGGAGGCCCAAACAATACGATTAAGGGAGTGGATGCATCTGCTATTGTTACTTTTATTTTTGCCGGATCATTCAACTCTTCAGTACTATAAGTGTCGCTTTTCTGCTCACTGTTTCCTATAAGTTTTTGTGGTTTCTGACTGGAAGAAGGAATCTCAGGACCTGCCGCCCTGTTATCTGCTTTTGAATCTGAACCTAAATTAATTTCAGCCATATTACTATGTTGTTTTATTGATTAATATTCTCTTTCTTTGAACGCAATATCAAAAAAGATAAAAGCGGCGACATCCACTAATATGGAAATGATGATCCAAAAAGTAAAGCCATGACCTTTATATTCTCCTTTCAAGAAATCGGTCCAGACATCAAATACACTGATAGTACGCTTTACTTCTGTCACTGGATTGTCTGTGGTATATTTTGCTTTATCGAGTTCAGAAGCAAAATTCACGAAATTGCGGTTCTTTTTTATAGTGTTATAACCCGTATTCAGTTTGTCACAAACGTCTTTGATATCGTTTGCTTCGTTCAAATCGATCGTACCTTCATCAATGTATTTCTTTACTAAGGCTAAATTCTCATCATGTACTTTCACTTCTTTCAGGTTATCCGGGTTAGGAGCCAAGATATGAGACATCAAATTATCAGCTTTCGTATCAGTCAATATCAAGATTTTTTCCGATAAGCATCGCACAGTTTTGTCCGTTCTTGCACTGAAACGCCTTTATAAGTCAATGGCTCTATTTTATCGACTCCCAATTTGGCTGCAAGTTCTCTCAGTATATCATTTGACTTTGTCCCAAATCCCGGATTTGCTTCATTTTTAATTTCCGCTTCTAATTCTCCGAGAAGAATACTTACTTCATTTCTCAATTCATTTATTTTAAGAGTGGCTTGATTCCTATTATTCGTGTTATTTTTGATTTGTCCCAGATAACCGCGCGTGACAGACAGATCGGTATTCACTTTATCGCCGATTATGTTCCGATAGAAAAATGTATGTGTATTGGTCGGCATACTACAGATCAGCCAAAAGACAATCAAAATGATTATCCCTAAAACAAGCCTCAATCCCCGTTTTTCAAGATAAATGTTTTGGTTTAAACTATCCACAATCATTTTTGACCCCCATGAAGCGATAAAAAAGAATCCGAACGTTATGGCCCAACAAACAATTTCTGGAAGATTAGGGAGAAGTAAATGCAAAGATTCGGCAGTAGCCCAACAACTAATAGCGGCGAACGCAAGAAAAGCGATCAAGGAAAATAGTTTTAAATAATTGGTTTGATTCATGACACAAAATGTGTTTGCTAACCTGCTGTCCCCTGAGCATAGTCATATTCTTGCTAACAAATAAAAACTGTATTTACAAAAAAAGCGTGAGGACCGTACCTGCTACCCGTCCCACACTCTTAGGCCCTGAGATTGCCCTTTCCTGTCTGAACGAGCAACATCAAGACCCCACGCCGATACGATTTATATAATACCCCATCATGTCCTTAGTCGTTAGACTTCAACAGAAGTCACGATAAAGACATTTGAGTGCTTGACTATAAAATCATACCCCTTAGGCATCTACTGTTGCCATGTCCTTTGACAGGAATTTGAAATTTCTCAGGTTTCAGAGTGTCAAGAACAAAGCGTCAAGCAAACGCTTTTTATGTATATACATTCCCACCCTTTATAGATCAAAATAAATGGCCTCGGCGTGAGAATGCTACAAAGTTACATGTTTTATTAAAGACAACCAATTTTTATGAAAAATAAAATTTAAGATGAGATATAATGTGTTGTTTATCAGATTTATGAAGGTTATTTCTAGTGGAATCTTATTCCTGCTACAGTTATATATAATTTTTAATACTCAAAACGTGACAAAAGGCTACCCCGTAGCAATAAATTTCCCTTGACGGTATTTCTAAAACCTCTATCTGGTATAGAGGATATTGTATATCTTCATTTGATAGCTGAGATTTTGTTTCTTCTACGACCTTTTTTGTTTTTTATTTTAGATCCTTTAATAGAATTTGGATTATCTGTGCAATGCAAAACCTTATATTTTATCATTTTAATTGCTTCTGACGGCTTTTGTTTCTTTGGTGGAACCTTTCTTCTCTGGCGTAAGAAATAGCCTTATAACGCTTCTATCTGCATTTAGGCACGATAGTCTGGATATTGGATAAGTATTTTGGGATATGTAAGGTCCGTATATACCTACCTTCCATGAACCACCCCCGTTCATTACCCGTTTTTGGGGTTACTTCCCTCTGTTATTTGCACGAAAAGCCGTTTTTTCTCTATACAAGAGCGTAAAAATAAGGGAAAAATAAATACATTTTTGACCGGTAAGAAAAACCGGCAAAGAATGCCGATTGTGTCTCTTCTGTAAGTGATATCTATGGGCTTTTGGCTGGATTTTTTATGTTCAAAACGGGACAAAGGGGTACCAATAACAATAAATTTTCTCCTGATCGTATTCCAAAAGCCCAAATAAACAAACATCCTGCAAATACAAGCTAAAACAGTTCAGCTATAGCTTGGCTCTTTGGATTGACTTTTGGTTATATGCAAGATGATCAAACAATGAAAGTATGTTCTTGTCTGGTACCGTTAACAACCGACATGCGTTCCAGAAAGAAACAGGCAGTCCCGGCACCCAGAGGGGGCAGCCTTCGCCGACCGCCTGTCCCCTCTATGGCTGGATGCACCTACTGCCTCTTCCGCCGTTACTTGCCTGCAACATCAGAACTGATCTCCATATACCGACATTGGATTTTTCCCTTGTTTTGGGCTGTTTTAAGCATGTGTGTCGAGTTGTCTTACAACTTATCCAATACGACTTTGATATAGCTTAAAATAGTTCCTATGTGGGGATATATGAGATGTATATATGAGATGTGTTCTTATGTATCAATATCAATATTTGATAATAACTTACACCTTAATTATTAGAGAATGCCCAATTCTAACAAGACATGCATTCTGATCTTATAATTGAGTTCTGTTATTAAGGGCTCTTCTTTGGTCATAGAAGAATCTCCAATAAGTTCTTTTAGGTTTTTATTAAAACGACACCTTTCTTGCGCATTCAACCCATTTTGAAGAAATTCTATTATATCCATCCTTTCTTTCTCTGATATAGATTTGAGTAGGTAGCTTGTTAGAAATTTTAGAGCCTTACTCGTGGTATTGCAGATATTTGGATCGTATACAGGGATATTTATTTTTTCTATATTGAAATATTTAGTCTTCCATAGAAGAACAATATTTCGATAAAATTCTGGATCAGATAGTGTTGCTGCTGTTATAGGCATATTATATTTCAGTTGTTGACGAAGGTGGCCGTTCCATCTACATTCGAATCTAAGTAAGTAACTTTCTTCCTCCCGTAGTTGATTACCCTTATCGTAGAAGACAGAAGATTGGGGATTTTTCCCCCCTTTGGAATTGTAATAACGGGTAGTTTCATAGTCTAAATTTTTTTTACGTCGAGCGCAGCCTCCTAAAAATGGAAAATAGCACTTGGCGTTATGGGACATTTCAAATGTTGCTGCTATGTCTATGCGTATAACATGAGCAGAGTTTATATCCAACTGCAAAATGCCACTAAGTAAGTCTATGGCTTGCTTGATCTCTTCTCTTCCCAACAAACGTAAGTTTTCTCCATAATAGAATTGGGCAAGGCTCCCTTCTATGGTAATGTATGAAGTGTAGATCTTAATTATTAAATTATCCAATTGATAGGACCAATTATGGGACCAACGTTTATAGGGAACATGTGTATTTTGTTGGAAATTAAAATTGGAGAGGAGAAATCTTTTCTCCTCTTCCAAACAATTTAAGCGAAACTTTACGGTATCATACATGCTTGCCTCCTTTCTTTTCCAGAATATTCTGAATTTCAGATAGAGAGTAATATATCCGTCCTCCCATAGAGATAGCATGGATGATGCCTTGTTCGCTCCATTTAGCTAAGGTAGGCAAGGATATACGCAAAAGTTCTGCTGTCTCCTTGCGTGTGAGTAGTTCTATTGACGTACTCTCTTTAGCAGGCTTTAAAGGTTCAATGACTTGCTCCAATGCATTGATGAGCATTTTTTGAAACTCTTGAGAGGTTAAACCCCATACAAAATTATTCTCACTCATAATCTTTTGTTTATAAAATTATGCCACAAAGATCATGAGTTCGTGATTCCCGTTTTTCCGATTATTCCTTTTAGGGAATAAAAACAGAGCAAATATGCTTAAATTCGTTTCTTTCATCTTCTGAAAGTCCTGCATTCCCTTTGGTAAAGATTTTTGTAATATTACTTTCCGTCACCATGCCATCTCCTGCTTTTTTTCCTACCTTCTTTCCAAAACGCTCGTAAAAGCAATGGATCAGATTCCGTCTTTTATTGGCCCTAATTATCTTGTGTTCTTCCATATAGCAGATCAACTTGCCCAAATAGTTATCGTTATGATGATTATATATACCATCTTGGATAATATTATTTTCTTCTAATCGTTGTATGAATTGGAAAATATGTGGTTTGTATTTTGGAAAGAACATATCCTCAAAATTTTCTTGTCTACTGTTTGATTTCGATTTTTTAATCCATTTTCTATAACTCTGTTTACAAAAAAAAGCATATAAAGTACTTCCAAATTCTATATTACGGCCTTCAAGTAGTGGAGATATATTTATTTTGTCTTTTTCAAACTCACTAAGGATAAGAGCAAACACTTCATAACGAACTATGTTTGTGAGCGTCTTGCTATATGTAATTGGATGATTTAGCATTATATAAGACATGTCCTCTATTACCAATTCCGCGTATTGTCTCTTTGCTTTAGGGGTTCCACAATGTATTAGGCCTTCTTTTATGGCGTAAAGACACTTTTGACGGGCTGCATAACATTTTTTTTGTATAGACTCAAAGAAGATCGGGGATATAATTTCATCTGATGAGTTGGAGCTTATTGATTCTTGTTGATCATCTTGTTGATCGTCCTGTTGATCGTCCTGTTGATCATCTTGTTGATCATCTTGTTGATTGTCCTGTTCTAATGGTAAACGCACAATTGTCATTCCTTCATGGCCTATCTGCTCTTTACCATATTCGCAACTATACTTATAAATCTCATCACAATAATCTGTTAACGCTGACATAACTTTATATTTTAGTATTAATTAGAATAATCCGTCATTACTCATGTATTTCTTACGTTCATCCATTTTCTTGGCGATACTATCTGCTACCTCATCCGAACTTAGCTTTATATACTCATAGAACGTTTTTTCATCTTTGTGACCGGATATGCTCATCATCTGGTATGTATCAAAATTCCCACTAAGATACAGATTCGTTATTCCGCTACGTCTTGCCGTATGACTGCTCACTAATTCGTATCGCGGTTTGATAACATTTCCTTTGTTATCCCGTTCAAAAGAGACAAGCCCTTGTTTTTCCTTTTCACGTTCTTTCATTGTCAAGAGAGTACGTTCCTTTCTGGCTAAAGATGGAACGGTAGAGGATAGCTCTTTCAATATTTGTTTGATATAGCGATTTAATATGACATCATTAACTTTTGGTATGTCATACCCGTATTTTTCCGCTATATGCAGTAGGTTATCGTTCAAAATAGGTATCACGACATCATTGCCGGTCTTTTCCTGAACGATACGAACTACTTTGGTACCTTTGGCTGTCGTGGTGAAATTTTCCTTTTCTAAACGGGCATAATCACTGAAACGCTGACAAGTATAGCATCCAACAAGAAAAACATCGCGTACCTTGTCTTTTAATCCTTCCAACGGCATTTCATACAGTGCTTGTAACTCTGCTTTGGTCAGATAGATTTCTTTGGCTTTATCCGTTTCCTGTATTTTTTTTTTACTGAACGCTCTCAATGCAATAAGATTGTTATGTAGTTCCTGGTCCATTGCATTTTGAATCATTGCCTTAAAACAGATAATGTATTTATTAATAGATGTTACCATATAGCCGTTTTTCTCCATGAAAGAAACGAAACGGTCGGCCAAAGCCTTGTTTATATCTTTCCATGTAAAAGGAGATATTTGGATAAAACGTTTTAGGATGCCAAGAAAGTTGCTCCATACTTTACAGGTATTGAGGGTGTAGTTTTCCGCTCCGTTTTTGATCCTGCCATTTTTTATGCCTTCCAGAAAGTTTTCCAAGAAAAGAATGACATCAGCTTTTCTGGCTTCTTCCTCCTGTTCCTTGATTTGTCTTAGCCTTTCTTGCTCTTGTCGCTCTTCTTCTTCTTGAATGCGTTGTCGCTCTCTTTCTTCTCTGAAAACGACAGCCTCAACCACTTCATCAATCCTTGCCTTGTCATAAATACCCTGCGAAATGAGATTGTCTATTGCCGAAGAAATCGAATCCAGTGTTTCTTTGACTTTTCTTCCGTCTTGTGTTTTGCAGTAATCATTCCATTTGGCAACGTCTTGCGTTACCTTGTCCCATTGTTGGATATCTACGGAAACCTTGCTACAAACTAAGATATTCAGCTTAGGATTCCTTTTTTGTACCCGAAGATAGACGCTTGCCGTCCCTTTTTCTTTTTTTGTCCGTAAAAAATAGTTGCCCATGATGTTTGTACGTTTATCAATTACATGACAAATGTAACAAACTTTCAGTTGATGCTACATTGATACTGCATATTTTAATTTTATTTTATCTTGCTTGGCTGTGCAAATTTGATATATGATTGAATATTAGATATATGAGTAAAATATGATAAAGTAAAAGAAGATAAGATTAATTAAAAGGTGGTTCTGGTGGCACCACTTTTTAAGAAAGAAAAACGATGTAAATACCTGAATTTCAAAGAAATTCGGGGATTTTTCTTTTCCAAGAATAGGCAAAATTAGTGGGATTGAAGCAAACCATACGTCCTTATTCAAGGGACTGTTTTCAAAAGCCCGGAATGTTCCACTGCGAGGTATTTACTTCATTCTTTTACAGCACGTTGCACTATTTTACATAACAGGGTTCTCGGTTCGATTTCCTAACTTTGTATCATTAAAAATCGAGCCGTATGGAAAGAAAAAGATTCAGCGTGTTGTTCTTCATCAAGCGTAGCAAACTGTTAAAAAACGGGGAAGCACCCGTGCGTGTGCGTGTCACTTATGACCGCCTATACGTGGAACTTCAACTGAAACGGAGTATCAAAGTCCCACTTTGGTCACAGGAAAAAGAGAAATCGACAGGCAAAGACCGCAATTCCGTGGAACTAAACCATTACATTGACGCCCTGCGTGTGAAATTCTATCAGATTTACCAAGACTTGGAACTGGAGGGAAAGATTATCTCCGCACGTGCCATAGTGAACCGCTATCAGGGAAAGGACGAAACTTTCAAGACATTATATAATGTATTCAAGGAGCATAATGACAACTGCCGGAAGCTAATCGGGACAGACTATGCCGACATCACCGTAAGACGTTACGACAATTGCCTTAAATACCTCATGGAACTGGTTAAACGGGATTACAAGGTAGATGATATGGGATTAAATTTGATTATAGGGAAAGGAGAAGAAGCGGTTTAATTGTGTCATACTGCTAAAGAATGACATACTAAAACTATTTTATCTCCCGTTAATTCTTTACATTTGCCACAAAATTATAGCGATTATGACAGAATGCAAAGATGAACACATATTAAATTCCATTGATTACCCGGAGGATTTGCGCAAGTTGTCCCCCGATAAATTGGGAGAGGTATGTGCAGAGTTGCGTCAATATATAATAGATGTACTATCGGAGAATCCGGGACATTTAGGGGCAAGTCTCGGTACAGTAGAGCTGACGGTTGCACTACACTATGTTTTTAATACTCCCTATGATCGTATTGTATGGGATGTGGGGCATCAGGCGTATGGTCATAAAATACTGACTGGACGTCGAGAGGCTTTTCATACGCTCCGAAAATTTAAAGGAATCAGTGGATTTCCTAATCCTCTGGAAAGCCCTTATGACGCATTTGTTGCCGGACATGCTTCAAATTCCATTTCGGCGGCTATGGGTATGTCGGTCGCTTCTGCGCTGAAAGGGGAAAAAGACAGGCATGTAATAGCTGTGATCGGTGATGGAGCTATGACGGGTGGTTTGGCATTTGAAGGTCTGAATAATGCGTCGGCTAATCCAAACAACCTGCTTATCATTCTTAATGATAATGACATGGCTATAGATCACGCAGTCGGTGGATTGAGCCAGTATCTAGTGGATATCACAACCAGCCAGGCATATAATAAAATGCGTTATGATGTGTACCGCGGATTGCGGAAGATGAAACTGATCAATAATGACCGTCGGGGAAATATCCTTCGTTTTAACAATAGTCTGAAAGCATTGCTTACTCAACAACATAATCTGTTTGAGGGATTCAGCATCCGTTACTTTGGTCCGATCGACGGGCATGATGTCGGTTATATGATCAAGGTTCTGAATGATATAAAGGATATGGAAGGTCCGAAACTATTACATATCAAAACTAAAAAAGGCAAAGGATTCAAGCCTGCTGAAAAGTCGGCAACGGAATGGCATGCACCAGGGCTGTTCAATAAAGAAACAGGAGAACGGATCATTGTCCATAAGTTGAACGAACCCCAACTTTATCAGGATGTTTTCGGACATACCCTTGTCGAGCTGGCCGAACAGGACGAACGGATCGTGGGAGTCACTCCTGCTATGCCGACAGGTTGTTCTATGACTTATATGATGAAAGCGTTTCCGAAACGGGCGTTTGATGTCGGGATTGCCGAAGGGCATTCGGTAACTTTCTCTGCCGGACTTGCCAAAGAGGGAATGATCCCATTCTGCAATGTCTACTCTTCTTTCATGCAGCGGGCATACGATATGGTGATACACGATGTTGCACTTCAGAATCTTCATATGGTAATCTGTCTGGACCGTGCCGGTCTAGTAGGCGAAGACGGGGCGACCCATCACGGGGTGTTCGACCTCGCTTATCTGCGTCCAGTCCCGAACTTGGTTATTTCATCTCCTTTGAACGAACTGGATTTGAGGAATTTGATGTACACCGGGTATAAGGAATGTAACGGCCCTTTTGTGATCCGTTATCCACGCGGTAAGGGAGAGATGGCAGATTGGAGGAATGAGATGCGTATCCTTCCGATCGGGAAAGGCAAGAAACTTCGTGATGGGGATGATATTGCGATCTTGTCACTTGGACCTATTGGCAACGAAGTGATAAAGGCCATAAAGGAGGTTGAAAGTGATGGTATATCGATTGCCCATTATGATATGATTTTTTTAAAACCGATGGATGAAGAACTGCTGCATGAAGTCGGTAAGAGGTTCAGCCGTGTCATCACTGTTGAAAACGGCGTAATCAAAGGTGGACTGGGCAGTGCTGTTTTGGAATTTATGGCTGATAACGGATATGCTCCTCAGGTAAAACGGATTGGTGTGCCGGATGAGTTTGTCGAACATGGATCGATTCCCGAACTGTATAAGCTGTGTGGTATGGATGCCAAAAGTATTGCAGGAGAAATAAAAAAGATGGTTATCAGAGGATAATATATCCTTATAATTAATCTATTATATAAAATGAAAATTATTATAGCCGGAGCCGGTGAAGTAGGAACCCACCTGGCAAAAATGTTATCACAGGAGAAGCAGGATATTATCCTGATGGATCCGAATGAGGAACGTTTGAATTTCACGAATTCAAGCATGGAGATCCTTCCTATGGTGGGTAATCCGACATCCATTCGGGACCTGGAAGAAGCCGGTATCAGAAAGGCCGACCTGTTTGTCAGTGTCACGCCGGAAGAAACGACCAATGTGGCAGCCAGCATTCTGGCTTCTAAATTAGGAGCACATAAGACGTTGGCGCGTATCAACAATTACGAATATTTGCTCCCTAAAAACAAGGAACTGTTTGAAAAAATGGGGATCGATTCCATGATTTACCCGGAAATGCTGGCAGCCAAAGAAATTGTCACGGCTGTCAGACGCCCGTGGACTCGGCAATACTGGGAGTTGTTCGGAGGCGCTCTGATTCTGATCGGTGTAAAGGTGCGCGATAATTCCCGACTTGTGAACAAACATCTGTCCGAATTACTGAACGAACAGAAACTCTATCATATCGTTGCCATCAAACGGCAGAACGAGACCGTTATTCCCCGTGGTACGGATCGTATAGAATCGGGAGATATCGTTTTTTTTACAACGACTAAAAGCCATATCGAAGACGTCCGGTTGCATGCGGGCAAGCGAGACCCCGAAGTAAAGAAAGTCATTATTATGGGAGGAAGCCGTATTGCGATCCGTACCTGCCAGTACCTTCCGAACAATATCCGTGTAAAAGTAATCGAGACTAACAAAGAAAAGAGTCACCGTATAGCTGAGGTTGTCCCTGGAAATGTCTTGATCATCAATGGAGACGGACGCGATACCGATCTGTTGATGCAGGAAGGGATCAAAGATGCACAGGCATTTATCGCACTGACGGATAATTCGAGTACGAACATCTTGGCTTGTCTGGCTGCTAAACGCGCCGGAGTATTCAAGACTATCGCCAAGATCGAAAATATCGACTACATACCTTTAGCGGAGAGCATGGACATCGGCTCGGTTATCAATAAGAAACTGATTGCTGCCAGCCATATCTACCAATTCCTGTTGGATGCAGACGTGTCGAACGTGAAGTGTTTAACTTTTGCCAATGCAGATGTGGCGGAACTTGTTGCTCGTCCCGATTCGAAAATTACCCGTAAGCAGGTAAAAGATCTGAATCTTCCGAAAGATTTGACGTTGGGCGGATTGATTCGTGACGGTGAGCCTATGATGATCAAGGGTGATACACATATCCAAGCTTATGACCACGTTGTGGTGTTCTGTTTGGATACGGCTATGCGTAAATTGGAGGACTACTTTAATTAATTGTCAATGGACAACTCAGGGTTGTCTCTTTTCTCTGTTCAATGTGTCAATTGTTAATAGCATATTATGCTGAACATTCGTTTTATAATTAAGATGTTAGGGATGATGTTCATCCTTGAGACGTTGTTTATGCTGGCTGCAACGGCAGTCGCTTTCTTATATGAAGGAAATGACTTCTATCCGCTTCTTCAGTCGAGTGGTATCATGTTCGGAACGGGAGTCCTTTTTATGCTGATCGGACTACGAGCCAATGAACATACGGCCGGGCGCAGGGAAGGGATGCTGACTGTTACATTGACTTGGGCTCTTTTCTCCCTTTTGGGGATGTTACCATTCTATTTAGGTGGCTATATAGATAATGTGACGGATGCTTATTTCGAAACGATGTCCGGTTTTACGACGACAGGCTCTACCATATTGACCGATATCGAAGCACTTCCGCACGGGATATTGTTTTGGCGGAGCCTTACGCAATGGCAGGGCGGTATTGGAATGATCGTGTTTACCGTAGCGCTGATGCCTATTATCGGAGGTGGGGCTACCCAGATGTTCAATGCCGAGACTCCGGGTATCACGCACGAACGTTTCCGTCCGCGTGTTACCCAGGTGGCCAAGCGCCTGTGGGGAGTTTATTTGTTCCTGACCATTATCCTTATTGGTCTTTTATGGGCGGGTCCAATGGACTTGTATGACGCTGTCAATCATGCGCTCACTTGTATTTCTACAGGTGGCTATTCTACGAAAAATGCCAGTATCGCTTACTGGGACTCTGCCTATATCGAATATATAATTACGATTTTTATGTTTATCGGTGCGACCAATATTACTTTGATATATTTCTTTTTTAACGGTAGGCCCAAGAAGTTATTTGCGGATGAAGAAACACGCTGGTTTTTCTGGTTCGTACTGATTATTACGGCAATATCGACAGTCTGGATCATGTATAAAGGAATTGTGGACGATTTTGGTACAGCTTTTAGGCAAACGGTATTCCAGGTCGTGACATTGGTGTCTACATGTGGGTTTGCAACGGTCGATTATATTCCGTGGGGACCGTTTTTCTGGCTGTTAGCGCTAGTTCTGATGGTGGTATGTGGTTGTGCTGGCTCTACTTGTGGAGGTTTGAAAATGGGCCGTTTTGTGATTTTGACCAAGAACCTCTTTAATGAATTTAAGAAGCAGACGCATCCACATGCCATTATTCCGGTGCGAATGAACGGGCATGCTGTTTCTGGTGATATCGTCCACCGGGTATTGGCGTTCGCTTTTGCCTATATTGCTTTAATATTTGTCAGCTGTATGGTGCTGATGATCGATGGGGTAGGATTTGAGGAGACTATCGGGGCTACTATCTCTTCGATCAGTAACGTTGGACCGGGACTTGGTAGTCTGGGACCGGTCGGAAACTATGCTGATGTCCCGGCGGTATCGAAGTGGTTCTTGTCTTTTCTGATGATGGTCGGACGTTTGGAGATCTTTACGGTGTTGACAATCTTGTTGCCGGGGTTTTGGAAACAATAATACCAAAAAAGATAGTTCGGATATACGCTTTTGCCTAATTTTGCGTTATAATAGGTGCGAATCATAAAGACGTAAGATACATGATAGAATATATCAAGGGAGAGATAGTAGAACTGACACCGGCCAGGATGATCTTGGAATGTGCCGGAATCGGTTATGAACTGAATATCTCCTTGAATACATATACTTTTTATAATGGGAAACCGACCGGGAAGATTTACGTGTACGAAGTAATACGTGAAGATGCCCATTTGCTTTTTGGCTTTGCAGGAAAAGATGAGCGCGAACTGTTTCTGATGTTGACTTCCGTGTCGGGAGTCGGTCCCAATACTGCTCGGATGATCCTTTCTTCCCTGTCACCATCTGAATTGATCCGGGTGATTGCCGATAAGAACGAAACAGCTCTGACGTCAGTCAAAGGAATCGGATTGAAAACAGCTCAACGTATTCTAGTTGATCTCAAAAACAAGGTAAAGCCGATAGAGGGAATGACAGTGACAGGTGGCTCCTCTTCTGTCGCTGCCAGTGGTGCTGTCACAGAAGAAGCAGTGGCGGCATTGGTTATGCTTGGATTCCAGAAGGCCGCTTCGCAAAAGGCGGTTAACTCGATATTGAAAGGTTCGCCTGCACTGGCTGTCGAGCAGGTCATTAAAACAGCCCTAAGAATGCTTTAAGCAATGGATAATTGGCAATTGGCAATTTAGGAGAATTTGGAATTGTCGGTTGTCATTGTCTGTTGTCAATTGTCAATTAACATGAGAAAGACACTGAAATTTATACTCTGGATAACAATTCTACTGTTTGGTGCAGGTCTGTATTCTATGAATACGGATTTTCTGGCCTATGAGATGTCGTTGCCGGATACTGAACAGCCGGTCGTTCCGGATGATACGGTGCCGAAGGTGCGCACCCGCTTTCCGGTAGCCAAGACGGTCCCTGAAGAATATCAGGATCTTACCAAGCAGTCACCTGCTGACTTGAAGACGCCGGATAACGTGAAATCAGTGGTCGAATATGATATCAGAACCGGGACATATGTGGTCCGTACCAAGTTAGGTGATGCCGATCTGACTACTCCTATTTCGTTGACCCCTGAGGAATACCAGGATTATAGTTTCCAAAAATCCGTTCAATCCTACTATCGCCAGAAAAACGAGGAAGAATTTCAAAAGGCGGCTAATAAGCAGTTCAATTTAGCTGATATGCAGTTCAATATCGGTGCGGCGGAACGTATCTTTGGGCCGGGCGGTGTCCGGGTGAAAACGCAAGGTTCGGCTGAAGTGGAGCTAGGCTTGAAGCAGAATAAAACCAAAAATCCCTCTTTGCCGGAACGTGCTCGTAACCGTACCTTCTTTAATTTCGATGAGAATGTTCAATTGAATGTACAGGCATCGGTTGGTAGCAAAGTGAATTTCGATATGAACTATAATACCGAAACCTCTTTTGATTTCGACTCCAAAAAACTGAAATTAGCTTATACCGGGGAGGAAGATGAAATTATCAAGTCGCTGGAAGCCGGAAATGTAAGTATGACAACCAGTAACTCCCTAATCAACGGAGGAGCAGCCCTGTTCGGTATGAAAGCGGATCTCCAGTTCGGGAAGCTGCGAGTCAATGCGTTGTTTGCACAGCAGGAGTCGGAATCGAAAACGGTCAGTTCTAAAGGGGGCGTGCAGACAAAACCTTTCGAATTGACGATTGACCAGTATGACGAGAATCGTCACTTTTTCCTGTCACACTATTTTCGCGACCGCTATGATGAGGCGGTGAAGAACCTGAATACGATTTCCTCTCCCGTCACGATCAGCAAGGTGGAAGTTTGGGTGACAAACAAACGGGCTACTTATGACCAGGCGCGTAACGTGGTCGCTTTTGCCGATCTGGCCGAGCATGATAATATTTCGAATACGGCGGTCGTTTCTCCTTCGGGGGCGCTGTCTATCCCCTATAATAATACGAATACATTATATAATACCCTTAACCAACAATTTACCGGTGCTCGTGATATCAGCACGGTAAATCAGGCGTTGGGAGGAACTTTTGTTAACGGTACGGAGTATGAAGAAGTGGAAAGCGCTCGTTTGCTGGATGCGTCCGAATATACGGTCAATACGAAGTTGGGGTATATCTCGCTGAAAACACAGTTGCAGGCAGATGAGGTATTGGCTGTCGCTTACAATTATACTTATTCGGATGGAAAGACTTATCAGGTTGGCGAGTTCTCGACTGACAACCCTTCATCGGCTGCCTCTTGCCTGTATGTGAAGTTGTTGAAAGGAATTACCATGTCGCCTGATATGCCTTTTTGGGACCTGATGATGAAAAATATCTATTCATTAGGAGCTTACTCTGTCCAAAAAGAGAAGTTCAAGTTGAATATCATGTATCAAAGCGATACAACCGGTACGTATGTCAACTATTTGCCGGAAGGGGCGATTGCCAACCAAATCTTGTTACGAGTGCTGAACCTGGATAGCTATGATTCCAACAATCAGCCGCATCCGGATGGTATATACGACTTTATTGAAGGTGTGACCGTCCTTGCCGATAATGGGAAAATTATTTTTCCAAGTGTGGAACCATTCGGTTCCTATCTGCGTAAAAAGATTAACAATGATGCGATTGCTGACAAATATGTGTTCCAGGAACTCTACGACTCGACATTGACCGTCGCCCGGCAGATTGCTGAAAAGAACAAGTTCAAACTGGAAGGGGAATACAAAGCCTCTTCGGGTGCCGAGATACAGTTGGGGGCTTCCAACGTAGCGCGAGGTTCAGTGAAAGTAACGGCTGGTGGGGCGATATTAACCGAGAATGTGGATTATACCGTCGACTATACTTCCGGCGTGGTAACGATCCTGAACGAAAGTATTATTTCCGCAGGTACGCCGGTCAGCGTCTCGCTGGAAAACCAGACAGCCTATAACATGCAGCGTAAGACCATGATGGGATTGGACTTGAACTATCAGTTCAACCCGAATCTGATGGTAGGCGCTACCATCATGCACATGTCCGAAATGCCGTTGACCACCAAGACGACGATGGGCGACGAAGCGATAAAGAATACGCTCTGGGGTGTCAATATGGCTTATAAGGGCGAGAGTCAGTGGCTTACCAATATGTTCGACAAGCTGCCGTTGCTGAACCTAAGCAAACCCAGTCAGATATCTTTCAATGCGGAGTTCGCTCATTTGATTGCCGGGCATTACGAAAACAAGAACACGGGGGGATATTCGTATCTGGATGACTTCGAGTCGACACAGAGCAATTTCGACCTCTCCGACCCTTATCCCTGGCAGTTGTCCAGTGTGCCTTATGACGATGGTACGCCCCAATTGTTCCCGGAAGCTGGACTGACCAATAATATCGATTACGGGAAAAGTCGTGCTTTGCTTGCTTGGTACACGATCGACGGATTGTTCACGCGTAAAAATTCTTCTTTGCGTCCGAAATATATTACGACAAAAGATTTGTCCAACCATTATGTCCGTGCTATCGAGACGAGAGAGTTGTTCCCGCAACGGCAGCAAAGCATGAGTGAAAGTAATACGTTGACAGTTCTGAACATGGCTTACTATCCGCAGGAACGCGGACCGTATAACTTGGATGCCGATAATATTAATCCTGACGGAACATTGCAAAACCCGGAAAAGCGTTTCGGTGGAATGATGCGAAAGATAGACCAGAGTGACTTTGAGACGGCGAATGTCGAATATATCGAATTTTGGATGCTTGATCCGTTCATTTATGATCGTCAGACAACAGGGGGGGATCTGTATTTTAATTTGGGTGAGATATCGGAAGACATATTGAAGGATGAAAAGAAGTTCTTCGAAAACGGATTGCCAATCGATGGCGATACGTCTAAGGTCGATTATACTGTTTGGGGTAAGGTTCCAAAACAGCAGAGTACAGTTTATGCCTTCGACAATACGGCAGGTGCACGTCTGTTGCAGGATGTCGGCCTGAACGGTTTATCCTCGGATGAAGAAAAGGAATATCCGGCTTACCAGGATTATCTGAATAAATTACGCCAGAAATTGAATGCGGTAACCCTAACCGAGATGGAGAACGATCCGTTACAGCTGTCCCCTTTCTTTGATCCGGCCGGTGACAAGTTCCACTATTTTCGTGGTTCGGACTATGATTCTCAGGAGGTGGATATCTTAACACGTTACAAACGCTATAATGGAACGGAAGGAAACTCGAAAGATATCAATGATTCGGGCGAGCGCTACAGCACTTCTTCCAAGACCGTGCCTGATGTAGAAGACATCAATCAGGACAATACTCTGAATAAAAATGAAAAATATTTCGAATACAAAGTCAGGATAACTCCGCAGGATACGGTTGTCGGTGAAAACTTCATTGCGGATAAACGTACTTCATCAGTAAGATTGGCGGATGGTACGACAGAATCCGTTACCTGGTATCAATTTAAGATTCCGGTAAAACAATACCAGCGTCGTGTGGGGGCAATCAATGATTTCAAGACGATTCGTTTCATGCGTATGTATATGACAGGGTTTAAGGAATCGGTCGTGTTGCGCTTCGGTACTCTGCAATTGGTACGCGGAGAATGGCGATCCTACGAGCAGGATTTGTCCGATCCGAAGATGCCGCCTGCAGTGAAGGGTAAATTGGAAGTCTCGACTGTCAATATCGAGGAAAACAGTGACAGGGATCCGGTCAGCTATACATTGCCCCCGGGCGTCAGCCGTGTACTGGACCCGAGCCAGCCTCAGATCCGTCAGGAGAACGAACAGGCGCTTTCTTTAAAGATAACGGACCTTGCCGCTCAAGATGCACGTGCCGTGTATAAGAATACGAATTATGATTTGCGGCAGTATAAACGCTTGCAACTGTTTACCCATGCCGAGGCTCCGAAATTGGATGTAAACGATCTTGCAGATGGCGATCTCGCTGTTTTTATCCGCCTGGGATCGGACTATAAGAATAACTATTACGAATATGAAGTACCGTTGAAATTGACTCCGCACGGGGAGTATAACTATAACAATTCGGAACACCAGAAAATCGTTTGGCCGGCAGAAAACATGTTGAATTTCCGTTTGGAGATTTTGACGGACCTGAAACTGGAGCGTAACCGGGAAAAACGGTCCGGTACGAATGGAGTGTCTTTCCAGACTGTCTATTCTGGTAGGGATCCGGACAACGATGGTAATACGATCCGTGTCAAAGGTAATCCGAGTCTTTCCGAAGTGAAGACAGTCATGATCGGTGTGCGTAACGTGCGTAATAAGTTGAAGAGCGGGGAAGTTTGGGTGAACGAATTGCGCCTGACCGACTTCAATGAAGAAGGTGGGTGGGCGGCCAATGCGAATTTGAATGTTGCGCTTTCCGACTTGGGAACGGTGAATGTGGGCGGACGTATCGAAACGGCCGGCTTTGGTGCTCTTGACCAGTCTTTGAATGAACGCCGGATGGAGGACTTCAAACAGTATAACGTGGCGACCTCTATCGAATTGGGTAAACTGTTTCCGGAAAAGGCGCAAGTCAGTATCCCGTTCTATTATGCTTATTCGAAGGAAACATATGATCCGAAATACAATCCGCTGGATCAGGATGTCAAACTGAAGGATGCTATCGATAAGGCAGAAACAAAGGCTGAGAAGGATTCGATCCGTGATTATTCTCAAGATAGGACGGTTATCAAGAGTGTTTCATTCAATAACGTGCGTGTGAATATCAAGAGTAAGAATCCGATGCCTTATGATCCGGCAAACTTTACACTCGGATATTCGTACAGTATTAATGATAAGAAAAATCCGGAAACGGAATATGAAACGACGAAAGACTATCGTGCTAATTTTGCCTATAGCTATGTGCCTTATGTCAAGCCGATCAAGCCATTCGATAAGTTATTGAAGAAAAACAACGGCTATACGCGCTATGCCAAACAACTGGCGTTTAATGTGGCCCCGTCTATCAACTTCCAGACGGCCATGATGCGTAATTATTACGAAATAAAATTACGCGATCTGACAGGAGCAGCAACAGGTGTCACTAACGATATTCCGGTGACATTCAGCCAGAACTTCTATTGGGACCGTGCTTTCAGTTTGAACTGGGCTTTTACGAATAACCTGAACATAACGTTCAGTTCCGGTACGAATGCCCGTATCGAAGAACCGTATGTGCAGGTGAATAAGGAGCTGAACCCGGACGGTTACCAGTTATGGAAAGATTCCGTGAAGAAGAGCATCGCTGACCTGGGAACCCCGATGAAATATGACCAGCAGTTTATGGCGACCTGGCAGTTGCCGTTGCAGCTGATCCCGGTTCTGGATTGGACCAATGCTTCTTTGAGCTACAATGCTACTTACAACTGGGATCGTGGAGCGACGGTAAGCGAAGATATCGAGATGGGTAATACGATCAAGAACCAGCGTCAGTTCGATTTGCAGGCGAACTTGAACCTGTTATCTCTCTACAACAAAAACAAATATTTGAAGAAGATCAACCAGAAGTTTAACAATACCCGGACTACGGCTAAAAAAACGGAGAAGAAGAAAAAGCCGAAATTGGAAAAAGAAATTGTCTTGAGTCCGGACAGCGCTACGGTTGTCGAGCATGGTATGTTTACGAAAAAGGTGCAAATCACGGCCAGAAGAACGGACGGGCGTGTCTACAAAGTCAAGTTCAAGCCGATCAACTTCGCACAGGTTAAGATTTTGAACCAAGACACGGTGCGCTTGAAGTTGACGATCATACCGGGACCGGCCCCTACTGAGGATTTTCTTTACAAGGCGGTTGAACACAGTGCCCGCTTTTTGATGATGGTGCGCCGTTTCAATATTCAGTTTACGAACTCTGCCGGTATGATGCTGCCCGGTTTCCGTCCGGAGATCGGTGATATCTTTGGCCAGGGACGTTCTTCATTCGGACTTTCCCCGGGGATCGGTTTTGCGTTCGGTGACGTGCGTCGTAGCTATATAGACGAGGCATATGAAAAAGGCTGGTTGATTACGGATACCGAGAGAGACGTGAATGCCGCAGTCATGACCAGTACGAAAAATCTGAATATACGGGCGAACCTCGAACCGATCACTGGATTGAAGATCGACTTGACGGCTCTTCGCAACGATACGCGTAATACGGAAATACAATTTATGTATGAAGGTATGCCGGAGATTATGGGGGGAAACTTTACCATGACGACAATCGCGTTGGGAAGCGCATTCGGAGGCAGTGGCAATGCTATGAATAACTATTCTTCGAAAGCCTTTGACAAGTTGTTGGCAAACCGCGAGATCATTGCCCAACGTATCGAAAGCAAGTATTCCGGCTTGAAATATCCGGATGTGGGCTTTATCCATGATAAAGGCTTGGGAGGAATGCCTTATAATCCGGGAACAGATAATGTGAACGGCGTCAACCGGAATTCGGCGGATGTCCTGATTCCTGCATTTCTGGCCGCTTATACCGGTAAGGACCCGAAGAAGGTAGGCTTGACGGCTTTCCCTTCGTTGAAGAGCATGTTGCCTAACTGGCGCGTTACTTACGACGGCTTGATCAAGATTCCGGCTGTCAAGAAATATTTCAAGAGCTTGACGTTGAGTCACCAGTACCGTTGTTCTTATTCGGTAGGTGCTTTCACATCCTTCTTGAATTGGGTGGATGCCGGGCAGGACGGACTGGGATATATCCAGTCGATTCTGAACGATAACCCGACACCATCGTCTCCTTATTCGATTTCGTCTGTCAGCCTTACCGAAGCGTTTAGTCCTTTGTTGGGTGCAGATGCGACGCTGTTGAATAACGTGACGGTTCGGGCGGACTATTCGACTACCCGCAATTTAAGCCTGAACACGACATCCTACCAATTGGTCGAAGCACTTTCCAAGAAAGTGACGATCGGTTTGGGTTACAAATATGCCGAGTTCAACAAGGTTTTGAAGATGAAGAAAACGCGTGATTTCAGCAATGACCTCACCGTTCGCCTTGATTTCTCGTTCAACAAGATGCAGTCGTTGATTCGTAAAATCGACACTCAACTGACGCAGGCTACTAGCGGTAACATCGCAAAGACAATCTCCTTCTCGGCTGATTACGGTTTGAGCCGTGCGTTGACGGTCCGTGCATTCTATGATATTCAGATCAATGAACCGTTGATATCGAGTGCATCCTATCCGACTTCAAACTCAAACTACGGTATCAGTTTGCGGTTCTCTCTTGCACAATAATCCAGTTTCTCTATCACTCTATCACACTTTGTTTTGCAAGCATTGACAAACATGGTGTGCAAGGAGTGATACATACCGGATTCCTGTATCACACTTGTATCACTACCTGCCGTTGAAACGGGTAGCCGGTAGTGTTTACAAAAACGCAGGGAACCGTGCCGATATATATCTGTGTGGAGATAGTTTCCTCAACATAAAGGTCCTTTTTTACTAAAACAAGTAGGAAAAGAACGAAAAGCAAGCAGAAAAGTTTGGAAACATGCCCATCTTCTGCCTTTCTACACCCGGATGTTACCGCTCTCCACACCCGGATGTCCGGAATGGCTACACCCGGATGTCCGGAACTCGTACTTCTTACCAATCAATCTTTTGAATACCTTTGCTTTGGAGGAAAGTATTCGCCTTGCTGAAGTGTTTACAGCCGAAGAAACCATGGTCAGCAGAGCGTGGAGACGGATGCACGGTTGTCAGCACCAAGTGTTTATGGGTGTCGATAAGGGCGATCTTCTCTTTTGCATAACTTCCCCACAGCATGAATACCAGATTCTCACGTCCATCGCTCAATTTCTTTATCACTGCATCTGTAAAAGTTTCCCATCCCATATTCCGATGTGAGCCGGTTTCGTGAGCCCGTACAGTCAGGACCGAGTTCATAGGAAACACGCCTTGCTCTACCCAACGGTCCAGATTGCCGGATGTGGGGATCGGTTTGCCTAAGTCTTGGTGTATTTCTTTGAATATGTTGGCCAGTGATCCAGGAATGGGAACTCCTTGCGGGACGGAGAAGCAGACTCCGTAATATTGCCCCGGATTGGGATAAGGGTCTTGTCCAAGTATAACAACCTTCACTTTCTCGAATGGACAGGCATTAAAAATATGGAAGATCTGGTGTCCGGGAGGAAGCACATGTGCGCTTCTGTATTCGTTCTTGACAAATGTGACCAACTGCTCAAAGTATGGCTTATCAAATTCTTCCTGAAGGCGTTTTCGCCAGCTTTCTTCTATTTTGACATTCATGGCATAGCATGTTAATTGGGACAATGCAAAAGTATATAATTTACAAGAGATTATCAAGAAGACAACAAAGATACGACGGATATCTTATCCGGATATTGACTTAATTCTACAATAAATGTGTATAGTCACAAACTCCCTGAAAATATTTCAGAATAAACACAAACTTATCTTTCAAAGAGATTCAAATTGTATCTTCTTTTTGAAATAAACAAATAAAAAACTGACAGCCACCGATAAGTTAACTATATTTGTCAGCAGATAAGAAGTTACATGCAAAAAAATGACAAAATAAAACTTAATTCCTACCTGGCTCCCCTTTCCTTTTTATATGGAATTGGGATATGGTTGCGAAATCGACTTTTTGATTGGGGTATTTTACATTCCGAACAATATTCTATTCCTGTGATCTGCATAGGAAATTTATCTGTAGGAGGAACGGGTAAAACTCCCCATACAGAATATATCATACGTTTACTGAAAGATAAATATCGCATTGCAGTATTAAGCCGAGGGTACAAAAGAAAAACATCGGGGTTTATTCTTGCTGATTCTGAAAGTTCCAGTTTGGAGATCGGAGATGAACCTTTTCAAATGAAAAATAAATTTCCGGATATACTTGTCGCTGTCGACGCTAATCGCCGCCGGGGGATTCAAAATCTTTTATCCCTCCCTGAAAAAGACAGACCTGAAGTAATTCTGTTAGATGATGCATATCAACATAGATATGTGCACCCTTCCCTTTCGATCGTGTTGAGTGACTACCATCGTTTATTTTATAATGATAAACTAATGCCTACCGGACACCTGAGAGAACCGATAAGTAATATAAACCGAACAGATATCGTGGTTGTTACTAAATGCGACGAAGATATGAAGCCGATCGATTTTCGTATTATTGAAGAAAATATGAAGTTGCGGGCTCACCAGTTACTTTTTTTTACCAGCATCGTTTATGGAGAAGTCAAACCTGTATTCCCCTCGGAAGCTCGTTTCTTAAACCATAAAAATATTGGAAAAGAAGATGATATATTGTTGATATCAGGTATTGCAGTTCCCACTCCATTTATTCGTGAGGCAGAAAAGTATTCAAATAAAGTGTTGCCGGTCGTTTTTCCTGATCATCATACGTTTAGCAAGTCAGATTTCAAGAAATTGGATGTGATATTCGAAAAGATGACTTCACCTGGAAAATTGATTTTAGTAACAGAAAAAGATGCAGCACGTTTAAAAAACAGTCTTCTTGTTCCGGAAAGTTGGAAGAAATATTTATATTATCTACCGATTGTAATCAGGTTTTACAATGAGCAGAGTTTTAATGAGACAATAAAAAAACATATTATCACATTTCCTAAAAATAATATATTACAAAACAAATATGAGTAACAGGACAGAAATATCAACATTAGGCGAATTCGGTTTGATTCGCCACCTAACTGACAGGATTGAAATAAAGAATAATAGTACGATAAAGGGCGTAGGCGATGATGCGGCAATCCTCTCCTATGAGGATAGACAAGTGCTTGTCACCACCGATCTATTATTGGAAGGTATTCATTTCGACTTGACTTATGTACCTTTAAAACATCTCGGATATAAATCGGCTGTTGTAAATTTCTCCGATATTTATGCCATGAACGGCCAGCCTAAGCAGATCACTGTATCACTTGGTATTTCCAAACGTTTTTCTGTTGAGGATGTAGAAGATTTTTATGCTGGGCTAAAGTTGGCCTGTGATGTATATGGAGTCGATATTGTCGGAGGAGACACTTCTGCTTCTTTAACAGGGCTTTGTATCAGTATCACTTGTATTGGGGAAGGAGAAAGAGACAAAGTTGTTCTTCGCAGTGGAGCCCAAGAAACGGATTTGATATGTGTTTCCGGGGATTTAGGAGCTGCTTATATGGGATTGCAATTATTAGAACGCGAAAAAAGGATATTTAAAGGTGAAAAAGATTTCACACCGGATTTTACAGGCAAAGAATATCTGTTGGAACGTCAATTGAAGCCGGAAGCTCGTAAAGATATTATAGAGATGCTTCGTCATGCGGGGATTATCCCTACAGCAATGATGGACATATCAGACGGTCTGTCTTCCGAACTTTTGCATATTTCAAAAGAAAGTAATGTCGGATGTCGCGTATATGAAGATAGAATTCCTATCGATTATCAGACGGCTGCAATGGCTGAACAATTTAATATGAATTTGGTAACTGCAGCTTTAAATGGCGGTGAAGACTATGAATTACTTTTCACTGTTCCTCTCACTGATCATGATAAAGTATCTGAAATGAAAGGTGTTAAAGTAATCGGTCATATTACAAAACCCGATCTCGGTAATTACTTGGTAGGTCGTGATGGAGGCGAAGTCGAACTAAAAGCACAAGGCTGGAATTCTTTGGAAGAATAAAAATCAGTAAAAAGTAGCTCTGCCTATTGCAAGACTCAAAAAAGATTCATATCTTTGCACCCGTTAAACAAAACAACGGTGCCATAGCTCAGTTGGTAGAGCAAAGGACTGAAAATCCTTGTGTCCCCGGTTCGATTCCTGGTGGCACCACTTGATAAAATGCTAATTGCTGATAATAAGGCGATTAGCGTTTTTTGCTTTGTTTCGGATTTGGATAATTGATGCTACTTTGGTACTACACAAAATTCTACACAGCAGCAACACTTAGGTGGTGATATTTGTTTATTATAGGAAAAGTGCGTTTATTTGTAATTCGTATTAACTAATTAAGGAAAAAAGTATGAAGAAGATTGTTGGGCTTATATTGTTGGCGGTGATGGTGTTGATTGCCGTACCTGCGAAATCCCAGATTAAGTTCGGTATAAAAGGCGGTTTGAATATTTCCTCTGTCCATTTCAACAAGGATCTCGTCGGAAAGGATAATGTGACTGGATTTAATATTGGTCCGATGGTGGAGGTAATGGCTCCGATAATGGGAGTCGGTTTTGATGCAGCTATCCTATATTCGCAAAAAGGGATAGGTGTGAAGAGTGAGAAAGACATAAAGAACGATTATATAGATGTTCCGGTTAACTTGAAATGGAAATTCGGCTTGCCTATTATCAAAGGATATCTGGCGGCTGGTCCGTATGTCGGTTTCCGTGTGGGTGGCGATAAGTTATGGGATATTCCGGGATCAGTCGGAGACCAGTTGAAGGCAAAAAGCTTTAATGCTGGTTTGAATCTGGGTGCCGGTGTGGAGCTGATCAAACATTTGCAGGTAGGTTTCAATTATGCTCTTGGTTTGACGGATGATTATAGTGCATCAAAATTGGAATTAAACGGTAAGAACCGAGGGTGGTCGATTACGGCTGCCATCCTGTTCTAAAAAGAATAAAGAATATCTGATAGCAGATAAACAGAGGCCGGACTTTAGCAGTCCGGCCTTTTTTGTTACTTTTGGCATCGCTATGAACATTGTTCGTATAAATAAGAATAAGAATGAAGTACGCAGACGTTATACTCCCGCTCCCGTTGGAGAATAGCTATACCTATAGCATACCATCCGATCTGGAACAAGCGGTAATACCCGGTTGCCGAGTGATCGTCCATTTCGGAAAGAAGCGTTATTATACGGCTATCGTCATGGATGTGCATGAGCGTGGGATCGATAGCCAGTACGAGACAAAGGAGATTTATGCTTTGCTGGATGCCACGCCTGTGCTCCGTCGTCCGCAACTTCGTTTTTGGAAATGGATCGCATCCTATTATTTGTGTAAATTAGGAGATGTTTACAAGGCCGCTTTGCCTTCCGGGCTAAAACTGGAGAGTGAAACGGCTGTTACTTATAATGAAGATTTCGAAGCCGACGGGTCCTTGCGTCCAAATGAGCAGGCTGTGTTGGATGCCTTTACCGGTGTTTGGAAACTGACGGTTTCCGAATTGGAAAAGAAAACCGGGCTACGGAATGTCGTACCTGTTGTCGCCTCCCTGATGGCTAAAGGTGCGGTTGAGGTGAGCGAGGAATTAAAACGGGGCTTTATGCCGAAAATGCAGACCTTTATTCGTCTTGCCGAGGTGTATAAGGATGAAGAAAAATTACAGGCCGTGTTTGCGGACTTCAAGCGGGCGAAGAAGCAGGAACACTTGCTGATCTGTTTTCTAGAACTCAGTCATGCGCTTAATCCGGCACTGGTACGCGAATTGTCGAAGAAGGAATTGTTGGAGAACTGCGGTTGTTCTCCAGCCATATTGGACGGTGTGCTGAAGCGAGGTGTGCTGGAAAGTTATGAAAAAGAGGTAGGAAGGTTGCAGGTTCCGGTTTGCCGTTTACAGCCCTTGAACCCTTTAAGTGAGGCGCAGAGGAAGGCTTACGGGGAAATACATGATATTTTCCGGGAGAAAGAAGTCTGTCTCTTGCACGGTGTTACTTCCAGTGGAAAGACGGAAATCTATGTGCGGCTGATCGATGAGGTGCTGAAGATGGGACGCCAGGTTTTGTATATGCTGCCTGAGATTGCCATCACCACCCAGATCACGGAACGGCTGGCCAAGTTGTTCGGCGACAAGTTGCTGGTTTATCATTCCAAATTTTCTGATAACGAACGGGTGGAAGTTTGGAACCGTTTGCTGCATACGGGCGAGCCGATGCTAGTGTTAGGCGTTCGTTCCTCTTTGTTTTTGCCATTCAAGGATCTAGGTCTGATTATTATAGACGAGGAGCATGAGAATACCTATAAGCAGCAGGACCCGGCTCCGCGTTATCATGCCCGCAATGCAGCCTTGGTGTTAGCCGGTATGCATGGGGCGAAAACATTGTTGGGCTCCGCTACCCCTTCCATTGATTCTTATTTTAATGCCACTACCGGCAAATATGGTCTGGTGGAACTGACTACCCGTTATGGCGACCGGCTGATGCCGGAAATACTGACGGTCGATATCAAGGAGTTGAGGCGTAAGAAGATAATGAAAGACACGCTTTTTTCGCCGGTCTTGGTAGAAAAGTTGAGCGAGGCGTTAGGAAAGGGAGAGCAAGTGATCCTGTTCCAGAACCGCCGGGGATTCGCTCCGGTGATCGAGTGCAAGGAGTGCGGTTGGGTTCCCCATTGTGTCAATTGCGATGTCAGCCTGACATACCATAAGTTTCGTAATGAGTTGGTATGCCACTATTGCGGATATAAAATCCAGTTGCCTCATCAATGCCCGGAATGCCAGAGCCCGGAACTTCGTACGATGGGGTTCGGGACTGAGATGGTGGAGGAAGAGATTGCTACTCTCTTCCCTTCCGCCAAGGTCGAGCGTCTGGATTTCGATACCGCCCGTACCCGTACGGCCTATGAGCGGATCATCGCGGACTTTGAGAAAGGTAAGACACAGATATTGATCGGAACTCAGATGCTCTCGAAAGGTCTGGATTTCGGGAACGTCAGTGTGGTCGGTATCCTGAATGCCGATAGCCTGATGAACTTCCCGGATTTTCGTGCCCATGAGCGCGCCTTCCAGTTGATGGTACAGGTGAGCGGCCGTGCCGGAAGGCGGGATAAGCGGGGAACGGTTGTCCTGCAAACTTCTCAGCCTGACCATCCGCTAATCCGGATGGTAGAACGTTTCGCCTATAAGGAAATGGTACGTCTTCAATTGGGTGAGCGGAGCATGTTCCGTTATCCGCCTTACTATCGTTTGATAGTGATAGTCTTGCGTAGTCGGAATGATTCGATCCTGCAGGAACTATCTGTTTTGTATGCCGAGAACCTGCGTCGTCGTTTGGGCGAACGCGTGCTGGGTCCGGTCACTCCGCCGATAACCCGTGTGCAAACTCTCCATATCCGGAAAATCGTTTTAAAGATAGAGATTGCCGCTGCGATTGCTCCGGTACGTGAGATACTGGAATCGGTACACACTGAAATGCAACGCTACTTGCCGTTTAAGCAGTTGATCGTGCACTATGATGTAGATCCGGCTTGAGAGTCGGTTGTCAGGAGAAATTAATCCCGAGTCAATAGCCGGGGGATTAATCCCCCGGTGTAAATTGTAAATTAAGAATGATGGAAGAGAAGAAAGGAGAATATAAGATATTGTTTGTGTGTCTGGGAAATATTTGCCGGTCACCGTCGGCTGAGGCCGTGATGAAGAAGTTGGTTCAGGATGCGGGACTGGATGGCCGGATCAAGATCGATTCTGCCGGTATTATTGGGTATCACGCAGGAGAAAAAGCCGATCCGCGTATGCGCTCGCATGCGGCCCGTAGGGGATATAAGTTAGATTCGGTCTCCCGTCCGGTATGTACGGAAGACTTTTTCGACTTCGACCTGATTATCGGAATGGACAACCGTAACATAGACGATCTGAAACGGAAAGCCCCGGATTTGGAATCCGTGGAAAAGATACATCAGATGACGGAATATTCCCAGAACAAGCTGTATGACCATGTCCCCGATCCGTACTATAGTGGAGCGGAAGGTTTCGAGCTGGTCCTTGATCTGCTGGAGGATGCTTGCGCTGGGCTACTGGATGAGCTTGTACAGTTTATTTCTTCAAATCCGGATAACTGATTCGTGTATGGTACATGATCTTCAGTTTTTCCACAAAGACATTCTTAACCGTTTCCACATCCTTGAACGTCAGCGGGGCATTACGCATCAGTCCGTCGGCAATCTGTCCGTCTATGATCTTGTCGACTAAGGCACGAATGTTTTCTTCCGTGTGTTCTTTCAGGCTACGGGAGGCCGCTTCTACGGAATCAGCCATCATCAGGACGGCAGTCTCTTTCGAGAACGGGTTCGGCCCCGGATAGGTGAAAGCCTCTTCGTCTATTTCGCGGTCGGGATACTGGTTTTTGAAAGAGTTATAGAAGTATTTGGCTTTTCCGCGTCCGTGATGGGTACGGATAAAATCGATGATGGCTTTTGGCAACATTGCTTTTTCTGCGATCTTGACACCGTCGTTCACATGATTGATAATGATTTTCGCGCTTTGGTCGAACGATAGCTGGCTGTGCGGATTTATACTGCTTTGGTTTTCGGTAAAGAATGCCGGATTCGCCATCTTACCGATATCATGATACATGGCTCCTGTACGTACGAGCTGCGCGTTTGCTCCGATAGCGGCAGCCGCTTCCGACGCTAAGATCGACATCTGCAAAGAATGTTGGAAGGTTCCCGGAGATATTTCGGACAGCTTTTTTAGGATCGGCGTATTGATGTTGGAGAGTTCGACCAACGTAATGCTGGACACATAGCCGAATGTCTTTTCCAGCATATAGACTAATATGTAAGTAAACATCAGCAGGATAAAATTGATGCCGAAATAGAGCATCATCATCCAGTTGATCTTCTTGAAGTCCGCTTCCTGGTAGATGGACAGGCTGATGTAGCAGAGCGCATAGGACATGAAGATGAAGAAAGCGCAGCGGATCAGTTGGGAACGTTCGTATAAATCCCTCAAGCTGAATGTCACGACCATGCCGGCAATCACCTGTAGCAACAGGAATTCGTGCGGGAAAGGCACCATTAGTGAGCAGATCAGCACGATGATCAGGTGTGTGAACAGCGCCGTGCGCGAGTCGAAGAACGTGCGCACGACAATCGGCACGATAGCGAACGGAAGGATATAGACATTGAACAACCCGTACGTCACGCAAAGTTCTGTCAGGATGCAGCTCACGAATACGCATAGTACGAGGAAAAGCGCATTCCTCCTGTTATGCAGGATTTTCAACCGGAAAGACCACAGGTACAGCCAGAAGCAGAAGAGAATACCGAATACCAGCACGAACTGGCCTCCCATGATGATACCTTGCCGTTGGGCTCCTCCGGACTTGGTCTCGTGTACGATCTTAAGGGAACGGAGCACATTGTAAGTATGGTTGTCGATGATTTCGCCCCGGTCGACGATACGTTCTCCTGCCTGTATCATGCCGTTGGCCAGTGGGATGCTGTTCAGGATATCTTCCCTGACTTTTTCCGACATCGTCTTGTCGTATGTGATATTTTCCACCAAATAATTGTTGATATCGCAAGATTGCAATACCGACTTGTCCAGATAAGAGGGGCAATTGTTGATGATAAACTCATACGCCGTCTTGACTGTAAAAAAATCGCTACTGTAATGGGGGTGCGCTACGCTGCCCGCGAGCAGGTTGATGCGGGGATATTCCTCCTTCTTGAGTTCATCCATGTCCTGGGTAGAAATGATACCATCCCGGTATAGCTTTTGCAAGCTGTTTTCGATATACTGCATATAGGCCGGAGTCGCCCGGTTCTTCAGCGTGCCCTGATAGTCGGCGCGTAGTTTGTCTATCTCTTCAGATTCGATTGTGGTATCCAGTCGGTAATAAGGCTCGAACTTTTTGAGAGCGCTGTCGCGTTCGGCCTGTACTTCCGCATCAGTCTTGTAGATCGGGAAGTCGCTCGGAGCGGTAAGCAACCCGTACCGCCAAGGTTTTCCTTCATAGAATTGGTAACGGAATTTTCCTTCCCTCGGAAAGAAGTAAGCGATCAACAAGGCCGCCACAATAAAATAGACACTCGGATGTATGCTATAGTTATTTGCTTTCATAATGTTCTGTTTTATGTATTGAAAGGCGAAATGTACATAAAAAAGTTTACTAAGAGAAAAAAAAGGGCTACTTTTGCCGCAGTAAACGGAATTATGATTTATGAATTGTGATTTATGCGTTGTTATAAATCACAATTCATAAATCACAAATCATAAATCACATAGAAAGATTATGACTCAAAGGAAAGTTAGAGTCCGATTTGCACCGAGTCCCACTGGGGCCTTGCATATCGGAGGTGTTCGTACAGCTTTATACAATTATCTATTTGCCAAACAGAATGGTGGAGATCTGATTCTCCGTATTGAAGATACCGACTCGCAGCGTTTTGTTCCCGGAGCGGAAGCCTATATTATAGAAGCGCTTACCTGGTTGGGGATCAAGTTTGACGAAGGTGTCGGCTTCGGAGGCGAATACGGGCCTTACCGTCAGAGTGAACGCAGGGATATTTACAAGAAGTATGTCGATCAGTTGTTGGACGCCGGTTGTGCTTATATCGCATTCGATACCCCCGAAGAGCTGGATGCCAAACGGAAGGAAATTCCCAATTTCCAATATGATGCATCCACTCGTATGCAGATGCGCAACTCGCTGACTCTTTCCGAGGAAGAGGTGAAATCATTGATCGATGCTGGCAATCAGTATGTGGTCCGTGTCAAGATCGAACCGGATGAGAACATCCATGTGAACGACCTGATCCGTGGAGAAGTAATTATCAACTCTTCTATCCTGGACGATAAAGTCTTATATAAATCAGCCGACCAGTTGCCCACTTACCATCTGGCCAATATCGTGGACGATCATTTGATGGAAGTGACGCACGTGATCCGTGGTGAAGAATGGTTGCCGAGTGCCCCGCTTCACGTACTGTTGTACCGTTATTTCGGATGGGAAGACACGATGCCCCGGTTCGCACACCTGGCTTTGCTTTTGAAACCGGAAGGCAACGGCAAGTTGAGCAAGCGTGACGGTGACCGCCTGGGCTTCCCGGTGTTCCCGTTGGAATGGCATGACCCGAAGAGCGGTGAGGTTTCTTCTGGTTATCGCGAGAGCGGTTACCTGCCCGAAGCGGTTGTCAACTTCCTGGCCTTGTTGGGATGGAATCCTGGTAATGATCAGGAAGTAATGAGCATGGACGAACTGATCCATAGCTTCGATCTGAGCCGTTGCAGCAAGAGCGGAGCCAAATTTGATTATGAAAAGGGAAAATGGTTCAACCATCATTATATCCAGGCTATGGACAATAAGGAAGCCGCTGCCCTCTTTATGCCGATCCTCGAAAGCCACGGCGTGAAAGCAGACCCAGCCTATGTGGAGAAGGTCGTAGCCATGATGAAAGACCGTGCCACCTTTATCAAGGACTTGTGGGATCTTTGCTCGTTCTTCTTCATCGCTCCGACGGAATATGATGAAAAGACACGCAAAAAACGCTGGAAGGAAGACAGTGCCGCCCAGCTTGCCGAACTGATCGAAGTGCTTCGCGCACGTGAACCGTTCGATATCGAAGGTACGGAAGAAGAGGTAAAAGCTTGGATCGAAAGCAAAGGCTACCATTTGGGAAATATAATGAATGCGACTCGTTTGGCCCTTGTCGGTGAAGGCAAAGGTCCGCATATCTTCGACATAACGGAAGCCTTGGGTAAGGAAGAGTCTATCCGCCGCATCCAGAGAGCGATAGATAAATTGTCAATTGACAATTGATAATTCTTTTTATCATGTACAGCTTACTCATACATTTCTATGCCTTTATTGTCGCTATGATTTCTCCTTTCCACCGGAAGGCACGCCTGATGCGTTTCGGCCAGTGGAAGACGAATAGCATTTTGCGTGAGAAGATAGACCGGAATGCGAAGTATATCTGGTTTCATGCTTCTTCGTTGGGAGAGTTTGAGCAAGGGCGTCCTATGATCGAAAAGGTCAAGGCGCAATATCCGGAATATAAGATATTGCTTACATTCTTTTCTCCCTCAGGCTATGAAGTGCGGAAAAACTATAACGGGGCGGATATCGTTTGCTATCTGCCTTTCGATACGCCTTACCGGGTAAAGAAGTTCCTGAATCTGGCGAATCCTGCTGTGGCTGTTTTCATCAAGTATGAGTTTTGGGGAAACTATTTGCGTGAGTTGAAGAAGCGGGGAATCCCGGTTTATATCATTTCAGCGATCTTCCGTCCCGACCAGTTGTTCTTTCAATGGTTCGGAGTTCCTTACCGAAAGATGCTGTACTGCTTTACGCATTTGTTTGTGCAGGACGAACGTTCGAAGGAACTGCTTGGGCAATATGGTATCCGTAACGTGACGGTCTACGGCGATACCCGTTTCGACCGTGTGTTGGACGTGCGTAATCAGGCGCGTGAGTTGCCAGAATTCGAACGGTTTGTAGGGGAAAGATGTCAGACGCTGATCGCCGGGAGTTCCTGGCCGCAGGATGAGGAGATACTGATCCCTTATTTCAACGAGCATCCGGAGATGAAGCTGATCATCGCTCCGCACGAGATTCACCGGGAACATCTGATGTATATCGAGTCGTTGTTGAAACGCCCGTCTGTCCGCTTATCCGATGTGATGCAGGACAAGAGCCTGCTCGAAGGGAAAGATTGTTTGATCGTGGATAGTTTCGGGCTGCTGTCTTCCATCTATCGGTATGGGACGATCGCCTATATCGGCGGCGGTTTCGGAGCCGGCATCCATAATACGTTGGAGGCGGCGGTTTACGGTATTCCGGTGTTGTTCGGTCCCCGGTTTCAGAAGTTCAAGGAGGCTCGTGACTTGATCAAAGTGGGCGGAGGATTCTCGGTCGCATCAAAAGATGAGTTCGTGGCCAAGATGGATGAGCTGTTGACCTATGCAGAGGTCTTGAAGGCTGCCGGCGAGAGTGCCGGCCAGTTTGTGAAAGGCAATGCGGGTGCGACGGATGGGATATTGAAGGAATTGGCTTTATAAGCTTTGTAGAACGAGGCGGCATCAAAAGTGTTCTGTCATGGCGGACTTGATCCGGGGATGACGGATGACGACTTTTGATGCCGCCTTTTTTAAATCTGGTAATAATGAATATTAGACATTCTTTGTTGGGGTTATTCTTGCCCCTTTCTTTGCTGTCCTGCCATACGGTGGAGAAGGAAGCAGACGGGCGTCCTCTGTCCTCTTATGTAAATCCGTTTGTAGGAGCTTCAACGAATACGGAACTGGCGGGCGCGAGTCATGGACTTGGAAAAACGTTTCCCGGGGCGACAGCTCCTTTCGGTATGGTGCAGGTCAGCCCCAACACGATTACCGGAGGCGACAACGGTCCCGGCTATAGTTATGAGCATACGACTATCGAAGGATTCGCATTTACGCAAATGTCCGGTATTGGCTGGTACGGCGATTTGGGGAACTTCTTGGTGATGCCTACAATCGGGGATTTGCATACATTCGCCGGCACGGAAGACAAGCCGGAAGAAGGATATCGTTCCCGGTATGACAAGTCGACCGAAAAAGCCTCGGCAGGCTATTACTCTGTTTTTCTTTCCGATTATAAGATTCAGGCGGAAGCGACCGCTTTGCCTCATAGCGGAATGCTTCGTTTCACTTTCCCGGAAAGCAAGGAGGTCCGCATACAAGTCGATCTGGCCCGGCGGGTAGGAGGAACATCGACACTTCAGAGCGTAGAGGTGGTGGACGACCATACCATCAAGGGCTGGATGCAATGTACGCCTGATGGAGGCGGTTGGGGAAACGGAGACGGCAAGGCCGACTATACGGTCTATTTCTATGCCCAATTTTCCAAACCTTTTTCCGGACATGGCGTTTGGTCTCGTCCTGAAATAGGTTGACTGTGTATTAAAAATCCTATTATAGGTTATTCATAAATGTAAACAACAGACAAACTGTCTCGTCCTAAAGTGGTATTTGATATTGTATAATATGCAATGATATGGATATTTATGTCGTTTTTGCTAATTTCTTTAGCTTTCGGCCTTGGTCGAAAAGGTTTTTGACTAAGGTCGAAAGCCCTTTTGACTAAGGTCAAAAACGTATTCGACAAAGGTCAAATGTTTATAGGTTGCATGGTTTTGCAATAGTAATATGATTGCTATCCTCTTAATATAGCCTGTTCTTTTCGTATTCGACTTGCTTTCTGAAGGTGAAGGCGCTTACCATTTGAGAATTGATAATCGACAATTTAAATCCGCAATAAATAATTGTCGATTATCAATTCTCAATTGTTTTTACTCTTCTTCTGCAAACATCGGGTCCCAAGCCGGTAACCGTGTCGGTGTCTGTTTCAATACTTCCCGGACTTTGTCGGTGATGTATTTCTTGTTGACAACCAAGCGGAACATGTATTCGTTGAACCATTCGTCCGTCATGATCAGATGGCCGTTGTTGGCACCCGGTCCCCAACTGTTTTCCACCATCCACTTTTTAGGTTGGCCGTTGGCATCCAAATCTACCGCCATCAGTGTCATGGCATGGGAAGAGCCGCTGGCGAATGTCTGGATGCGTTGTTTCTTGTCCATACCGAAAGTCGTGCCCATCAACGAGCCGTAGTCATAATAGTTGACATCGAGCACTCCGCGGTTGCGGTCGAAGAATTTGCCCACGTCGCAGGAGAAATACATCATGGTGCTGTCCTTGATGGAGGCGATCGCCATCTCTTTGATATCTTCTATCGGAAGGTTGACGTATGTCCAGTTCTTGCCGTCATAGGCATGGCGGTCAAAGTCGATCTCATATAGTTTATAGAAGTCTCGGCTCGGATCGTTCATCAGCATGACATAGTTGTTCTTCAAATCTTCGCCCACGAATTCTTGATAGAATGATTGCGGGGTGTATTCTTTTGTCTCGACCGGTTTGCCGCTTGCGTCTTTGCGTGTCCAGGTGAATTTCGTAGGAGGTTCTCCGAGGTTGAGGACCAGCATACGGTAGATTTCGCCCAGCATCTCGGTTTTGCGTTTTGCCAGCGCTTCCGGTTTCGAGCCTTTTGCGTCGCGTAGTTCCAATCCGTATTCTTTCAATTTCAGTCCGATCAGGTTGGACATACGGCTGGTATTGTCGCTGCTATAGGTTTCGACCATGACACCGGAAGGAACGATGCCGTATTTCATCAGGTTGTCGGAGATACCGGTGAATTGTCCGCCGTCTCCGATCGGATTCTTGAACAGCCATTCCACCATTTTGTCGTCGATCGGCTTTTCCCGTGTATCAATGATTCCTTGCAGGAAAAGGTTTGCTTTTTCAAGCTGGTCCCAGAAGAAGTTGTAGTTCTGCGAGAGTTCGAATTCCGGGAGGTTATACTTGGCGATGACCTGCGCACGAATAACATTCAATCCTGTAAACAACCAGCAACGGCCGGAGGATTTCTGGTTCGTGATCCCTTTACTGTTCACTTTGTTTGAAAAGTAGGTGTCGAAATTGTTTTTGCTGTCATTGTTGACTGCCAGTTTGTTGATGTCGTTGCCCGCGATTGCATTGTGAATGGCTTTGTCGGCCGGCGTTCCTTTGTAGGCTTGCTTGATTTCCTGCAACATTCCGGACGAGATGCCGCCCTCTGCCTGCTGTCCGTAAGCCGATAACGATAGCCCGAATGCAAGGGCTGTTATCCACAGATTGTTCTTTCTCATGATATAATTTGTTTAGTTTTTTAAGTGTTTTGTCACAAAAGTAGTTTAATTTCTTTATATGGAGGTTACTCGGTGGCTCATTTAGCTCCCTTGCCTGGTTCATGTTGGAACGAGGATGAATGATATAATTGTATATGTATTTGAATAATATTTATATTGTAATGAATAATATTTATTATTTCTTGCATGTTTATAAATTATTGAATACTTTTGTTGTAAAGTAATCTTTTAGTCAAGTATAAACAAGAATAAGAAATAAATCTATGAATAACGAGATCAAAAGAAGACTCCCCTTGCAGTGCCCGGCTTGTGACGCGCCTTTGAAAGTGGGTCGGATGTTTTGTGGGCAATGCGATACGGAGGTGTGCGGTACATTTGAACTGCCTGTACTGGCAAAACTGACGGATAAGGAACAGCAGTTTGTAATCGACTTCATCAAATCCAGCGGAAGCCTGAAGGATATGGCGAAGAATATGGGAGTCAGTTACCCTACTGTCCGGAATGTATTAGACGATCTGATTGATAAACTAAATAAAATCGAATAGGTTATGAACAAACAACATCTTTATGGATTGATTAATCCTTTTGAACGGATTGCCGGTCTGGAAGCATTGCTTTGGGGACTGGCTGGAATGGTGGTATCGACAGCTCTTTCTTTTTATTCCGGCTGGCATTATCACGGGTTGCTGCATTTTGGTCCGGCTCCGAATCCGGCGTGGTGGTGTTATGCGGTGGAGCACCTTGCCGTCTGGCTGATTCCGGCTGTTATGTTTTATTTGGGAGGATTGCTGCTTTCCCGTTCACGCATACGGATGGTCGATGTGTTGGGAACGGTCGTTTTCGCACAATTGCCGTTGATCGTCATGAACCTTTTCAACTTCTTGCCGCCTATGCAGAAACTCGCACAGATAGATGTGAACATGCCTCCGACAGAGATCATGCAACAGCCCGGATTCCTTGTCGGAATCTGGTTGTCGCTTGTCTCTTTTGTCTTTTTGATCTGGGCACTGGTCTGGATGTTCCAGGCATTGAAAGTGTCCTGTAACCTGAAAGGCTACAGGTTGGGAATCCTCTACTGCGTGGGGATCTTCGGCGGAGATGTGCTTTGCCGCTATCTGATAAAATGGGCGTGCTATTGATGGAACAGCAGATTGCGCAGTCCGGCGATATCCTCTACGATATAGTCCGCCCCGGCTTGCGATAACTCTTCCCGGTCACCGTAACCGTAAAGCACACCGATCGAATCGAGCCTGTTCTCTTTGGCTCCGATGATGTCATGTTTGCGGTCGCCGATCATGACGACTGATGGATGATCCGTCAGGTTATTGCTTTCCAATACATGACGGATCACATCTCCTTTTGTATAGAAGGAACCGTCCAGGCCGCTGCCCGCGACGAAAGTGAAGTAACGGGCGATATCGAAATAGTCCAGGATGCGTTTGGCGAAGACTGTCGGTTTGGATGTCGCCAGCATCAGGATGCGCCCTTGCTGGGTTGCCTCTTCTAAAAAGTCTTTCATGCCGTCATACAGTTTGTTCTCATAAATGCCGGTGTCGGCAAAACGTTCCCGGTACTTTTCTGTAGCCTCTTTGGCCTGTTCGTCTGTGAAATGATAGAAATCCCGGAACGAGTCCAGAAGAGGAGGACCGATAAAAGGACATAACTCGCGAAGGTCATTCACTTGTATGCCGAAATGATTCAATGCGTATTCGACGCATCGGGTGATGCCGATCATCGGATCTGTAATCGTCCCGTCCAGGTCCAGCAGGATGTATTTGTACTCTTTCATTTGCAATTGTATTGTTTATCCTGTCCCGTGATAGTGGGTCAGTGCTCTTCTTTATACCAAGATGAGTACATGTGATAGTTCTTGGCTATCTTCTGGTTGATCTCTTTTGCCTGTTCCGGGTCTACTTTCTTTACGAACTTGGCCGGTATGCCGGCGTAGATGCTTCCCGGCTCGACGATGGTCTTGCTCAGTACGACCGAGCCGGCAGCGACGATCGCTCCTTCACCGATTACGGCATGGTCCAGTACGACCGAGCCCATCCCGATCAGGGCTCCGTTGCATATCTTTGCCCCGTGGATCGTGACATTGTGGCCGACCGACACATCGTCGCCGATCTCAATCGTCGATTTCTCGTATAAGGTGTGCAGGACGGAGCCGTCCTGTATATTCACCCCGTTGCCGATCCGGATGGAGTTTACATCGCCTCGCAACACAGTCCCGAACCAGATACTGCAACCTTCGCCTATCTCTACATCGCCGATAATAGTGGCGTTGTCTGCTAAAAACGTGTCTTTACCTATTTGGGGAGTAAAGCCTCTTACTGATTTTATTAAAGCCATAACTTTTTAATTGACAATTAATAATTGACAATTGACAATTTAAGGGAGAACGACAAACCTATTGTCAATTGTCAATCGTCTGTTGATTAAATTTCTGCCGTTTTTTCTTTTAACCAAGCCTTCTCTTCTTCAGTCAAATGCGGGCTTACCAAGTCGTATACCATCTGGTGGTATTTGTTCAGCCATGCATGCTCGCGTACAGAAAGCATGGACGGGATAACCAGCTTCGTATCGATGTAACATAACGTCAAAGTTTCGAAACCGAGGAACTTTCCGAATTCCGTTTCACTGTCTTCACGGATCAGGATCATATTCTCGGTACGGATGCCATATTCGCCGGGGCGGTACATGGCCGGTTCGTCGCTCATCACCATGCCCGGTTCCAGGATTACTGGGTTTTCTTCCATGCGGATGCTTTGCGGCCCTTCATGTACGTTCAAGCAATGGCCGATGCCGTGACAGGTTCCGTGCAGATAGTTGATGCCGGCATCCCACAAAGCTTTACGGGCGAAAGCGTCGATCAGGCAGCCCCGTATACCTGCGGGAAATTTGCATTTGGCAATTCCGATAGTGCCTTTCAATGCGCGGGTAAAATCTTTCTTCATCTGCTCGCTTGGCTCATCGCAAAGGGCGATCGTACGGGTGATGTCGGTCGTTCCGTCCAAATACTGGGCTCCGGAGTCGAGCAGGTACAAACTGTCCGTTTTCAACTCCGTGTCCGTTTCGGGTGTGGGAGAATAGTGTACGACCGCTCCGTGAGGACCGTAGCTGGATATGCTGGCAAAGCTGTCCATGACATATTGGGGCTGTTCGGAGCGCAGAGCCGTCAACTTGGCAGCGGCACTCAGTTCCGTCACCTTTTCTCCGGCTTTAAGCATCTTTTCCAGCCAGAAATAGAATTTGGTCATGGCGATACCGTCTTTCAGGACAGCGTTGCGGAATCCTTTTATCTCTGTCTCGTTCTTGATGCTTTTCAGGTGATTGGCGGGCGAGGTTCCTTCTATCAGGATACTGCTTTTGGGCAGTGCATTGTAGATGGCTACGTTGGTTCGTTTGCTGTCGATGAACACCCGTGTCTGTTCCGGCAGTCGTGACAGGAAGGTTGCCAACATGCCGTAGTCGGCTAGTGTCACTCCTTCTTTCTTTAGATGTTCTGCTATTTCAGCAGGGATCTTCTTCGGATTCACGAACAGTACGCTTTCCTTCTCGGAAACGAATGCATAACTGATGACGACCGGATTATAGGCAACGTCCGTACCCCTGATATTGAAGGTCCAGGCCACTTCGTCCAATGCGGAGAGAATGGTGCAGTCGGCTCCTGCCTTGTGTAGCATCTTGTTGATATCTATCAGTTTGTCTTCTGTTGATTTTCCGCTGAGTTCAATCGGCATTTCAAACATCGGAGCTTCAGGGATGGCGGGACGTTCTTTCCAGATCGGATCGATCAGCGAAGCGTTTGTATTCAGTTTGATCTCTTTTTCCGCTAATGCCTTTTCCAGTGAGCGGGCATCTGCCAGGCTGTATGTCTCGCCGTTCAGGCCGACTGTCTGTCCCTCTTTTAGTTCGTGTGTCAGGAACTCCGGGATTGTCGGGGTTTCGGGCAACATCATTTTGAAAAGTTCGATACCTGTCCCTTCCAATTGGGTAGAGGCTTGCAGGAAATATCGGGAGTCGGTCCAAAGCCCGGCTTTATCGGCTGTGATTATAACTGTTCCAGCCGAACCTGTGAATCCGGAAATCCATTCACGGTATTTCCAGCAGTCAGCAGGATATTCACTCATGTGAGGGTCGGAAGTCGGAATAATATAAGCATCGATTTTATGCTGTTTCATTGCTTCCCTTAGGGCGGCAATACGTTCAGGAATGTTTGTTTTCATCGCATTTTGTTTTATGTCAACATTACTATTGGCAAAGTTATTAAATTTCTTCTCTTTCTATGTTCTTGGAATAAAAAAATCAAATCTACTCATATTTCTGCTTTATAAGTTATCTGTATTCAGATTGCAATAAAGGAAGATGACTAGTATAATTTCTGAAATATCTGTACCTTTGCGAGAAAACCTTTTTAATAATAATATTAGGAAAAGCTAAAAGTTAGTATATGAAAAATATAATGTTATCGCTTATGACTGCAATGGTTATGACTGCCTGTACGGGGCAGAAGGCTGAGAAGGTGGAAGCTACTCAGGATAATTTCAATTATGTCGTGGATCAGTTTGCTGATCTTCAGATACTGCGTTATCGAGTTCCGGGATTTGAATCCCTTTCTTTGAAGCAGAAACAATTATTATATCATTTGTCGGAAGCCGCCCTGATGGGCCGGGATATTTTGTTCGACCAGAACTGCCGTTATAACCTGCCGATCCGCCGTGCGCTGGAGGCTGTTTATACCGGCTATAAAGGAGATCGTACGGATCCGCAGTTTGTTGCTTTGGAGACTTATCTGAAACGGGTTTGGTTTGCCAACGGCATTCATCATCATTATGCGGAAGACAAATTTGTTCCCGGTTTTACGCCCGAATTCTTCCAGACTTGCATCTCTCAGGTCGGTGCTTCCGCACTTCCGTTACGTGAAGGGCAGACGGTGGAACAGTTTGTCGCCGAGATCAGTCCCGTGATCTTTGATCCGGCCGTGATGGCGAAGCGTACGGTGCAGAGTGGCGATGTCGACCTGATCCGGGCTTCGGCCAATAATTATTATGGCGAAGGGGTTACCCAAGTAGAAGTTGAGGATTTCTATGCCCGGATGAAAGCTGGGAAAGACACGATTTCTCCTATCTCTTACGGCTTGAACAGCCGTTTGGTAAAAGAGAACGGCAAGCTGGTCGAAAAAGTGTGGAAGGTAGGCGGCCTCTATTCGTCGGCAATCGAAAAGATCGTGTCGGAATTGCAGAAAGCCACGGCTTTTGCCGAGAATGATGCGCAAAAGTCAATCATCGGGAAACTGATCGAATATTATCAGAGCGGCGACTTGAAAATCTTCGATGCCTATTCGATCCTATGGGTGGAAGATACGGCATCGGATGTCGACTTTGTGAACGGCTTTATCGAAACATACGGAGATCCGTTAGGAATGAAAGCCAGCTGGGAGTCGACCGTGAACTTTATCAATAAGGAGGCAACGAAGCGAACAAAAGTGATCAGCGATAATGCGCAGTGGTTTGAAGATCATTCTCCTGTAGATAAACGGTTTAAGAAAGAAAAAGTAAAAGGAGTCAGTGCCAAAGTAATTACGGTTTCCATGTTGGGAGGTGATTGCTATCCGGCAACTCCGATTGGCATCAACTTGCCGAATGCCGACTGGATTCGCCGCGATCATGGTTCGAAATCCGTTACGATCGAGAATATCACTGAGGCATATGACAAAGCTTCTCAGGGAAATGGTTTTAATGATGAATTTGTCTGGAGCGATAAGGAGCGCGAAGGATTGAAGAAATACGGATTCATCACCGACAATCTGCATACCGATTTGCATGAATGCTTGGGACATGGTTCCGGTAAATTGCTTCCCGATACCGATCCGGATGCTTTGAAGGCCTACAGTTCGACTTTGGAAGAGGCGCGTGCCGATCTTTTCGGTTTGTACTATCTTGGAGATGCCAAGCTGGTGGAACTCGGACTTGTGCCGGATGCAGAGGCTTATAAGGCCGAATACTATAAATATATAATGAATGGCCTGATGACACAGCTGGTCCGGATCGAGCAAGGCAAGAATGTTGAAGAAGCCCATATGCGCAACCGTCAGCTGATTGCCAAATGGGTATATGAAAAAGGAAAGGCTGATAACGTGATTGAGCTGAAACAGCGGGATGGCAAGACATACGTGGTGGTCAATGACTATGCCAAGCTGCGTGAACTGTTCGGAACTTTGTTGGCGGAAGTGCAGCGTATCAAGAGTGAAGGTGATTTTTCTGCCGGAAAGAAACTGGTGGAAGAGTATGCCGTAAAGGTTGACCCAGCTCTTCATGCCGAAGTGCTCGAACGCTATGCCAAATTGAACCTGGCTCCGTATAAGGGATTCGTGAACCCGGTGATGAAGGAAGTCAAGAACGATAAGGGAGATGTAACGGATATTGTGCTGGATTATACCGAAGGGTATACCGATCAGATGCTTCGCTACAGCAAGGTGTATTCGTTTTTACCTTCCTATAATGAATAATAAAGCGTATGTTACAGAATGAATTAAAAGAAATACGGACCCAGCTTCGCCTGGCGATGAATGGAGTGATCTCTACCAGCATGCGGGAGAAGGGCATTGTCTATAAACTTAATTTCGGTGTTCCTCTGCCCGAAATCAAGCAGATTGCCGCTACGCATAAACCGGACTCTGAGTTGGCCGCTGCCTTGTGGAAAGAAGACATCCGTGAATTCAAGATATTGGCTTCTTTCTTGCAGCCGGTAGACGAGTTCTCGTCCCAAGAGGCGAAGCAATGGGTGAAAGAAATACCTTATTTGGAAATTGCAGAGCAGTGCAGCCACAATTTGTTTTATAAGTTGCCGGATGTGGAGGATTTTCTGCTCGGGTTGATTTTTAATGTGGAAGACGAATATGCACGTACGGTGGCTTATCTAGTCTGGGCCGAACTGTTTAAGGAAGGAAAGGATTTGATAGCACCGGTGAGGACCGCATTTGTCGCGGAATGTATGCGGACGCTTGCCCAGACTGATTTCGAGGCGTCCTTCAAAGAAAAGCAGGCTGCGGTGAAAGCCATGAAATTTTATGGAAGACAGTCGGCTGAACGGGCGCAGCAAATGTTGGGCGGGTTCGATGATTTTCCTGAATTCATGCAGACGCCCGAAGGGCAGGAAATATATAATGATTTAAAATTTGAATTTGAATATTGCCGTTAAGGCTTTGCGTTTAAAATAAATGCGCTAACTTTGTCGGTCGCGTGGAGTCGCAACTTGAAGATGGATGCAAAAAAGTACACAGAGATGCAAGACCTGTTCACCAGATATCTTGCCGAGAAAAAACTACGAAAGACGGAGGAACGCTATGCCATATTGGAGTGTATATGCAGTTTCCCCGGTCATTTTGATATGTGTTTGCTTCATCAGAAACTGGAGGAAATGAATTTTCATGTCAGTCGGGCTACTGTTTATAACACGGTCGACGTTTTGGTAGACAGCGGCTTAATTGTGCGCCATCAGCTGACGGCCCAGGCTGTACAGTATGAATTACGGATGCTGGCGGAGACACACTTGCATCTGATCTGTATGAAATGCGGGGCAATCAGAGAGCTGAAGGATGCAACACTAAAGAAAGATGTCGGAGCGTTGAAGATATCGCGTTTCACTCCGGAATATCATGCGCTTTACATTTATGGCTTATGTAGCAAATGTAAGTACCGGCTTCAGCGGAAGAAGTAAGAATATTAACATCTATATAATATATAAACGATGAAAGTTGACGTTCTATTAGGATTGCAGTGGGGTGACGAAGGCAAAGGAAAAGTTGTCGACGTTTTGACTCCGAATTACGATGTGATAACTCGTTTTCAGGGAGGTCCCAATGCTGGACATACTTTGGAATTTAACGGTGAAAAGTATGTATTACGTTCCATCCCTTCCGGTATTTTCCAAGGGGGTAAGGTAAACGTTATCGGTAACGGTGTCGTACTGGATCCGTTGTTGTTCCAACAGGAAGCGGAAGCGCTTGCTGCCAGCGGGCACGACCTGACCAAACAACTGTGTATCTCTAAGAAAGCTCATTTGATCTTGCCTACTCACCGTATATTGGATGCTGCTTACGAAGCTGCGAAAGGGTCAGGTAAAATCGGTACGACCGGTAAAGGTATCGGTCCGACTTATACGGATAAGATCAGCCGTAACGGTCTGCGCGTAGGCGACCTGTTGCATAATTTCGATGAAAAGTATGCAGCTGCAAAAGCAAGACATGAAGCGATTCTGCGTTCTCTGAATTATGAATATGATATTACTGAATTGGAGGCACAGTGGTTCAAGGCTTTGGATTATTTGAAACAGTTTCGTTTGATCGACAGCGAACATGTGATTAATAACTATTTGAAAGAAGGCAAGTCTGTTTTGGCCGAAGGTGCACAGGGCACTATGCTGGATATTGACTTTGGTTCGTATCCGTTCGTGACTTCTTCCAATACGATTTGTGCTGGTTGCTGTACCGGTTTGGGGGTTTCTCCGCGTAACATCGGTGAAGTTTATGGAATCTTCAAGGCTTATTGCACACGTGTCGGTAGCGGCCCGTTCCCGACAGAGCTGTTTGATGAAACAGGCAGCAAGATCCGTCAGATCGGTCATGAATATGGCGCTGTAACCGGACGCGAACGTCGTTGCGGCTGGATTGACTTGGTTGCGTTGAAATATGCGATCATGATCAACGGTGTGACGAAACTGATCATGATGAAGAGCGATGTGCTGGATGGCTTCGAAACAGTAAAGGCTTGCATTGCTTATAAAGTCAATGGCGAAGAAACAACAGAGTTTCCGTTTGAAATCAATGAAGGCATCGAACCCGTATATGTGGAAATGCCGGGTTGGAATGTCGATATGACGAAAATGCAAAGTGAAGACGAATTTCCCGAAGAGTTCAATGCTTACATCTCTTTCTTGGAAGAAGAGCTGGAAGTTCCGATCAAGATTGTATCTGTCGGTCCTGACCGTGAGCAAACAATTGTCAGATATACCGAAGAATAAAACCTGAAAATAATACAAAATGGCAGAAGACCACATCCCGGAAGGATGATCTCCTGCCATTTTTATTTTTGGCAGACTTTTTGTCGTTTATGATTTAGTATAACTATTATAAATTAGAAAAATATGAGCATGTATTGGATTATATTTATCGGTTTTGCCCTTCTTAGCTGGTTGGTTTCTTCCAGACTCCAGAACAAGTTTGAAAAATATTCCAAGATTCCTATGCCGAATGGTATGACAGGAAAGGATGTGGCTGAAAAGATGTTGCATGATAACGGGATTTATGACGTAAAGGTGATTTCCACTCCCGGACATTTGACGGATCATTATAATCCGGTAAACCAGACCGTCAATCTGAGTGAATCGGTTTATTACAGTAACAGTATTGCTGCTGCTGCCGTTGCAGCTCATGAATGCGGACACGCTGTCCAGCATGCTACGGCTTATGCGCCTCTTCGGATGCGTTCGGCTTTGGTTCCGGTCGTCAGCTTTGCTTCCAACATTATGACATGGGTGCTGTTGGGTGGTATGCTGTTGATTAATACGTTTCCCCAGTTGATGCTGTTTGGTATTATTCTTTTTGCATCGACGACTTTATTCAGTTTCATTACACTACCGGTCGAGATCAATGCCAGCCAGCGGGCTTTGGTATGGTTGAGCAATGCCGGCATCACAAATGTCTATACGCATGACAAGGCTGAAGATGCTTTGCGTTCTGCTGCTTACACGTATGTAGTGGCTGCCTTGGGTTCGCTTGCTACATTATTATATTATATCATGATTTTCCTGGGGGGAAGAAGCCGGGATTAAACAGGAAGCATTACCTTTGCAGCCTAAATAAATATAAATTAGTGAATCATGCAAAAGCCGTCTATCCCTAAAGGAACAAGAGATTTTTCGCCAGAAGAAATGGCGAAGCGTAATTATATATTCAATACTATCCGCGAAGTATATCATCTGTACGGATTTCAGCAGATCGAAACGCCGGCTATGGAAAACCTGTCTACGCTGATGGGCAAGTATGGAGAAGAAGGCGATAAGTTGCTTTTCAAAATATTAAATTCCGGCGATTGCTTTTCCGGAATAACGGATGAAGAACTGTCGGAGCGCAATGCCGTAAGATTCGGAATGAAAGCTTGCGAGAAGGGTTTGCGTTATGATCTGACGGTTCCTTTTGCCCGTTATGTGGTACAGCACCGTAATGATATCGCTTTCCCATTCAAGCGTTACCAGATACAGCCGGTATGGCGTGCCGATCGTCCGCAGAAAGGTCGTTACCGTGAGTTTTACCAATGTGATGGAGATGTGGTAGGTTCCGATTCGTTGGTAAATGAAGTCGAGCTGATCCAGATTATGGATGAGGTATTCCGCCGTTTCGGAATCCGTGTCTGTATCAAGATGAACAACCGTAAGATTCTTTCCGGCATTGCCGAGATAATCGGTGAAGCCGATAAGATTGTCGATATTACGGTTGCTATAGATAAACTGGATAAGATCGGTCTGGATAATGTAAATGATGAATTGCGTTCTAAAGAATTGTCTGAAGGTGCGATAGCCCGTTTGCAGCCGATCATTATGCTGAAAGGTACGAATCGTGAAAAGCTGGCTGTTTTGAAAAAGGAACTGGCAGCATCGGAAATAGCGATGAAAGGTGTTGCCGAGATGGAATTTATCCTGGACCGCATCGAGAAGTTAGAGCTGACAGCTGATTTGGAACTGGATCTGACGTTGGCACGCGGTCTGAACTACTATACGGGTGCTATCTTCGAAGTGAAAGCGTTGGATGTCCAGATCGGAAGTATCACGGGGGGCGGACGCTATGACAATTTGACCGGTGTGTTTGGTATGGACGGTATGTCAGGTGTCGGAATTTCCTTCGGTGCCGATCGTATTTTCGATGTTCTAAACCAGTTGGAACTTTATCCGGTTGATTCTTTGAAGACCACGCAACTGTTGTTCGTGAATTTCGGCGAGAAGGAAGAAAACTATTTATTGCCTCTGATCTCGAAAGTGCGTGCTGCCGGTATCCGTACGGAGTTGTATCCTGAATCAGCCAAAATGAAGAAGCAGATGGGATATGCCGATACGAAAAAGATCCCGTTTGTGGCGATTGTCGGTGAAAACGAAATAAATGAAGGCAAGATCAATCTGAAAAACATGTTGACAGGCGAACAATCTCTTGTCACATTAGAAGAACTGATCGAAAGATTCTAGCTGTAATTTCAATTTTGTGCCTTTAGGTACACCCGTTTCTACTATAAATAGACTGATAATTGAACTTCCCCATTCATTTTCTTGTTGTAATGGGGAAGTTTTTTTGTAACAGGATGGTCATCCTGTCAGATATATTTGCATTGTCTGTCTTTCTAAAATGCAAAATTGTCAGTCTTTTTCCTGACAACAGTTTTGGCACAGTATTCGCATAGACGTTTATGTGCGATAAGAAAGCACAAGATTAACGTAATATTATTAACAACTAAAAAATATACAACGATGAACATTAGACCATTAGCAGACAGAGTGCTGGTTAAGCCTGCTGCAGCAGAAGAAAAGACACTTGGCGGAATCATTATTCCCGATTCAGCAAAAGAAAAACCTTTAAAAGGTGAAGTTGTCGCCGTAGGTAACGGAACAAAGGATGAAGAAATGGTTGTAAAGAACGGAGATACTGTACTGTACGGCAAGTATGCAGGTACGGAAATCGAACTGGACGGTGAAAAATATCTTATCATGCGTCAGTCTGATATTTTGGCTATTATCTAAACAATTGACAATTGATAGTGGATAATTGACAATTAAGAAATATTTATACATTTATATAAAACGATAGAAATCATGGCAAAAGAAATTAAATACGATATGGATGCCCGCGACCTTCTGAAGAAAGGTGTGGATGAATTGGCTAACGCAGTAAAAGTAACACTGGGTCCGAAGGGACGTAATGTGATCATCGAAAAGAAATTCGGTGCTCCGCACATTACAAAAGACGGTGTAACGGTAGCTAAAGAAGTTGAAGTTGCTTGCCCGTTTGAAAACATGGGTGCTCAGTTGGTTAAGGAAGTCGCTTCCAAGACTAACGACAATGCCGGTGACGGTACGACAACTGCAACAGTTCTGGCACAGTCTATTATCGGTGTCGGTCTGAAGAATGTAACGGCGGGTGCCAACCCTATGGACTTGAAACGTGGTATCGACAAAGCGGTGGCTAAAGTCGTAGAAAGCATCGCTGCCCAGTCTGAAGCTGTTGGTGACCAGTTCGAAAAGATCGAGCATGTTGCCAAGATTTCTGCTAACGGTGACGAAGCTATCGGTAAACTGATCGCTGAAGCTATGCAGAGAGTAAAAACTGAAGGTGTTATCACTGTAGAAGAAGCTAAAGGCACGGAAACAACAGTAGACGTGGTAGAAGGTATGCAGTTCGATCGTGGTTATATCTCTCCGTATTTTGTAACCAACACGGAAAAGATGGAATGCGAGATGGAAAATCCGTATATCCTGATCTACGACAAGAAGATCTCTGTATTGAAAGATTTGCTGCCTATTCTTGAACCGGCAGTTCAGAGCGGTCGTCCTCTGTTGATCATCGCTGAAGATATCGATAGCGAAGCATTGGCAACTTTGGTTGTAAACCGTCTGCGTGGTTCTTTGAAGATCTGTGCTGTCAAGGCTCCGGGCTTCGGCGATCGTCGTAAAGCTATGCTGGAAGATATCGCTGTCCTGACAGGTGGCGTTGTGATCTCCGAAGAAAAAGGCTTAAAGCTGGAAGGTGCTACTATGGATATGCTGGGTACGGCTGAAAAGGTTACGGTAGACAAAGACACGACTACTATCGTAAACGGAGCAGGCGATAAGGATGCTATCCAGGCTCGTATCGGCCAGATCAAGACTCAGATCGAAAATACGACTTCCGACTACGATAAAGAAAAACTGCAGGAACGTCTGGCTAAGATGGCCGGTGGTGTTGCCGTATTGTATGTAGGTGCTCCTTCTGAAGTTGAAATGAAAGAAAAGAAAGACCGTGTTGACGATGCTCTGCATGCAACTCGCGCCGCTATCGAAGAAGGTACGGTTCCTGGTGGTGGTGTTGCTTATATCCGTGCTATCGAAGCACTGGAAGGTCTGAAGGGTGAAAACGAAGACGAAACAACCGGTATCGAAATCGTTAAACGTGCTATTGAAGAACCGTTGCGCCAGATCGTTGCTAACGCAGGTAAAGAAGGTGCGGTAGTTGTTCAGAAAGTAAAAGAAGGTAAGGGTGACTTTGGTTACAATGCCCGTACAGACAAGTATGAAAACTTGTGTGCAGCCGGTGTAATCGACCCTGCTAAGGTAACACGTGTAGCTTTGGAAAATGCCGCTTCTATTGCTGGTATGTTCCTGACTACGGAATGTGTGATCGCTGAAAAGAAAGAAGAAGCTCCAGCAGCTCCTGCCATGAACCCGGGTATGGGTGGCATGGGCGGTATGATGTAATTCTTCCCATAAGCATAAAATCTGAAACGGCTGCTTCCCGAAAGGGAGGTGGCCGTTTTTTTATTTAAAAAGTATGGTTACAGTTTGGCAGTTTCAAAAAAGTTGCTACCTTTGCAACCGCAATCAAGAGAGATTGCTTCACTGAAAAGTGCTGAATTGCCCAGGTGGCGGAATTGGTAGACGCGCACGTTTCAGGTGCGTGTGTCGAGAGGCATGCAGGTTCGAGTCCTGTTCTGGGCACTTCAAAGCGGATGACTTATATGGTTGTCCGCTTTTTTTATATTCCCTTATGAGGTTCGATTAAACTTTGAACCATTATTTCCGTCTCTTATAGAAGGGGAACGGAAGGAGATAATGATTATTTTCTTATATTTACCCCAAATTAGTGAGTAGGAATGCAACAATATATAGAGGAAGAGATAATAAAACAATTACGTGATCCGGCGCATCAACGTGATGCCTTCGCGCAGGTTGTCAATTTCTACGGGGAGAAGTTGTATTGGCAGATACGAAAGATGGTGTTGGACCATGACGATGCCAACGACTTATTGCAGAATACATTCCTGAAAGCCTGGATGAATATCGACTATTTTCGGGGAGAGGCGAAGTTGTCGACTTGGTTGTATAAGATTGCGATAAACGAATGTATAACCTTTCTGAACCGCCAGCGTATGCAGAACAATGTCTCGATTGACGATACGGACGTGTTTTTGCTGGAGTGCCTGAAAGGAGACGAATATTTCGACGGGGATGCCGCACAGATGAAACTGCAGAAAGCCATCCTGACATTGCCGGAGAAACAGCGTGCCGTTTTTAATATGAAATATTTTGACGATATGAAATATGAAGATATGTCTGAGATTTTCGGAACTTCCGTAGGCGCTTTAAAAGCTTCCTATCATCATGCGGTGAAGAAAGTAGAGGAGTTTTTAACAAAAGACATTTAAACCTTTCGTGTTACCATTTGTCAAAAGAACATAAAAGAGAGATGATATGAAAACAGAACAAAACAATCTGGACCGTCTTAAAGGGAAAAATCCTTTTACTGTACCTGAGGGGTATATGGAGGGATTGACGGCAAACATTATGAGTCAGCTTCCCGAAAGAGAGCCTGAAGAAGAGGTGAAAAAGGTTTCCTTGATGGATCGTGTTCGTCCCTGGTTATATATGGCAGCCGTTTTTGCCGGATTGGGGTTGTTTTTTAAAGTTTTGGTCGGACCCGAAGATAAAGCGGCGAAAACCGACCCGCTACTCGTAAAAACAGAAGTGTCTCCAGCCTCAGTTTCTGCTTTGCAAGCGGCCGAGGATGAAGAATACTTGGAGTACCTGGAAGAGCAATATGCCGGTTATATATTGGCAGAAGAAATAGGGGAAACCGAATAAATTGAAAAAAAATGAAGTTTGACAAAATATTTTTGAAAGAATGCTTGTATGAATAAAATATTTTTTATTACATTTGTGGCGTGTTCAGTTGTGTTCTCATTCAGTGCTCACGCTCAAAGTGGGAAACAGCATCGCAATTTTGATAGAGAAGCGTTCTTTGCTAAGAAGAATGCTTTTATTACGGCAGAGATGGGGTTAACCCCGGAAGAGGCAGCATCATTTATACCTCTTTGTAACGAACTGCAAGAAAAGATGTTTGAGGCCGGTCGTGAATGTCGTAAACTATCCAAAGATTTAAAGCATAATGAAAATGCGACCGATGCTGATTACCTGAAGGTGATTGATGAGTGTGTGAGCGTGAACATAAGGCAGGCACAGTTGGAAAAGGAGTATTATGAAAAGTTTAAAAAGATATTGTCTCCAAAGAAACTTTATAGATATAAACGTGCGGAAGGAAAGTTTGCGCGAGAATTTATGAGAGGAGGAGACGATAGAAAAGAAGAGAATAGAAAGAAATAAAATATTATCATTATTTGTGTTTTTTGTTTAGATTTAGTTTTGGCGTTTAAGTTAAGGGAGGGGTGGCGACGTGATGTCGGTTCCCCTTTTGTTTTTATAACCCTTTCGATTTTGCTTCGTTCCAGATCCGGTCCATTTCTTCCAAAGACATATCCTTTAATGACTTGCCTTCTTTGATAGTATGCTCTTCCAAATAGTTGAAACGGCGGGTGAATTTCTGGTTCGTGCGTTCCAAGGCATTGTCCGGATTGATCTTATAAAGGCGGGCTGCGTTGATCAGACTGAAGAATAGGTCTCCGAACTCTGCTTCCATCTTATCTGCATCCATCTTGTCGATTTCAGTCTTCAGTTCGGTAAACTCTTCGTGCACCTTATCCCAGACCTGGTCGCGTTGTTCCCAGTCGAAACCCACGTTGCGGGCTTTGTCCTGGATGCGGTGAGCTTTGACTACGGAAGGAAGTGAAGTGGGGACACCTTCGAGAACTGTCTTGTTGCCGCCTTTTTCCTTTAGTTTGAGTTGTTCCCAGCTCTGTTCAACCTTGCCGGCTGTTTCGGCCTGAGCGTTTCCGAAGACATGCGGATGGCGGTAGATCAGTTTCTGGCAAAGGCTGTCGCACACGTCTTTGATGTCGAACGCCGCTTTTTCTTCACCGATCTTGGCATAGAAGACAATGTGCAGGAGCAGGTCGCCCAATTCTTTTTTGATGTTATTGTTGTCATCTTTCATGATGGCATCGCATAATTCGTAAGTCTCTTCGATCGTATTCGTGCGAAGACTTTCGTTCGTTTGCTTACGGTCCCACGGACATTTCACACGAAGCTCGTCCAGAATGTCGAGCATCTGTCCGAAGGCTTCCATCTTTTCTTGTTTTGTTGCCATTTTTAGTTGTTTGGTTGGAGAGGAAGGAGGTGTGTCAAATTTCATCTTTCTCTTGCCGGGGGATGAATTCCCCGGCAAGAGATTGAATTCTCTATCTTTTTAACACACAGCCTATAAGATGTTATTTATTCTTTTCTTGTTCTTTAAATACCTTCAGCCCATTTTCCAGGAATTTGATATAGTCGGGGACACTTTCGTTAAATGCATACGACGGGCCGAGCGGTTCGCCTTCGGTATTCAGCAGAATGTAAAACGGTTGGGCGTTTGCACCGAACTTACTACGCTGCAAGTAACTCCATTTGTCGCCGATTGTTTTCAATTTGCGAGTCTTGCCATGCTCTTCGATTGTAATCGGCTGCGGCAGCTTCGTCTTATCATCGACCATCAAGGTGATCAAGACATAATCATTTTCCAATATCTGTTTCACTTTCGGGTCGGTCCAAACGGATGCTTCCATCTTGCGGCAGTTCACGCAACCGAAACCGGAGAAATCGATCATGACCGGCTTGTTCACCTTCTTGGCATAAGCCATACCGGTTTCGTAATCGTCAAAAGCAGCATGCACTTCACTGTTGTACAGGTTGAAATCCTGAGTGTACAAGGGAGGAGCGAAAGCACTGATCGCTTTTAGAGGAGCCCCCCAAAGGCCCGGAACCATATAAACGGCAAAAGAGAAAGAAATGATCGCCATGAACAGGCGCGGCACGGATACGTACGAAAGGTCGCTGTCGTGGCTGAACTTGATCTTACCCAACAGGTAACAACCCAACAGGATAAAGATCACGATCCAAAGCACGATAAACACTTCGCGGTCCAGCAGGCGCCATCCGTAAGCCAAGTCGGCAACCGAAAGGAACTTCAGCGCCAGTGCCAGTTCAAGGAAGCCTAACACCACCTTGACGGAGTTCAGCCAGCCTCCGGATTTCGGCATGCTTTGCAGCATGTTCGGGAAGATGGCGAAAAGGCTGAACGGAATAGACAATGCCAGAGCGAAACCGAACATGCCGATGGCCGGTCCTACCGCCGTTCCCATCGAAGCAGCCTGTACCAGCAAAGTCCCGATAATCGGACCTGTGCAAGAGAAGGAAACCAACACCAACGTGAACGACATGAAGAAAATACTGATAATGCCCGTCGTCGAATCCGCCTTCGTGTCCAGTTTATTCGTCCAGGAGGAGGGTAATACCATTTCGAATGCCCCGAAGAAAGAGATGGCGAAGACTACTAACAACAAGAAGAATATGATATTGAAGATCGCATTCGTCGACAGGTCGTTCAGCGCACTTGCCCCGAATATACCCGTAATCAGCAATCCCATCACCAGATAAATCACAATGATTGAAAGTCCGTACGTCATCGCATCTCGTATCGCCTTCTTGCGGTCCTTCGTCCGTTTGAGGAAGAAGCTGACCGTCATCGGGATCATCGGCCATACGCAAGGTGTCAGCAAGGCGATCAATCCACCCAGGAAACCGGCGAAGAAGATGAACAACCAAGATGTGTCGGTTGCTGAAACCGTCGTGTCGCCGAATGCCTTCAACTGGTCGATGACAGGAGTCCAGAGGGCAGCGTCGTCGGTCAGCTCGTTGGAGGCGCGGACTGGCCTGTTCTCTGCTTTGTCCTTGTTGGTAACAGGGGCGGGAGCCTTCAGCTCGGCCACTTCTTCCACCACTTTTTCAGTATCCGGCTGCACGGCTGTCACATCGTCTTGTTCGACTTCCGGTTTTTCGACCACTGTTTCGGCGGCGGCTGTCATCTTTATATTCTTTTTGTCGAACGAAAAACTGACGCGATCGGGGGGCAGACAAGTCTCGTCGTTGCAAGCCATAAATTCCACTTCACCTTCGGCTTTGAACTTGGCCGGGTCAGTCACTTTGAACTTTTGGGTGAACGAAACGGTCCCCGGATACCAACGCAGGTTCATGGCGAACAGTTCGTCGTATACGGTGGTCGGTTTGACAGATGAAGTCGGTTTGCCGATCAGCTCGGCTCCTTTCAGTGTCTCGAATGTGAACGAAGTGGAGACAGGGCCTCCTTCCGGCAAATCCTGGTCATACAAATGCCAGCCTTTATCGGCAGTAGCGGTAAAAACGATCTCTTTCTCTGCGGAGCCGGAGTCGTTCAGTTGTATCTTCCATTTTACAGGCTGGAGAATCTGTGCCTGTACGGTCAGTGCGACGAGCACCAACATCAAGGTACTAAAGAGCTTCTTCATATTATTTTTACTATTTTTGTTATTTAGCTAAAGAGGTAAATTTATCAGGAATGCGTGTTTCGAAATGCATCTCTTCGCCAGTTACCGGATGAATGAAGTTGAGCCGTCGGGCGTGAAGCATCAGCCGTCCGGTAGGATCTGTCTCCGCACCGTACTTGTAATCGCCGGCGATTGAGTGTCCGATTGATTGCATCTGTGCGCGTATCTGGTTCTTGCGTCCTGTCTCCAGGTCGAGTTCCAACAGCGAGTAGGCTCCGTTGCTGTGCAGCAGGCGGTAGCGGGTAATCGCCTCTTTCCCGTCTCCTTCGGCTGTCACATACACCTGCATCTTTGCATTTTCGGTCAGGTTGGAGACGATCAGGTCGGAATCTTTTTCAGGGCGTCCTTCCACTACGGCCACGTATGTGCGTGCCGTGATGGCAGAGTTCCAGTTCGATTGCAATGCCTTTTGCACTTGCAGATTCTTGGCGAACATCATCAGCCCCGAAGTGTCGCGGTCCAGGCGATGGAGCACGAATATCTTGTTACGTGGATCTGTCTTCTTGACATATTCGCTGAGCAGATGAAGAGCTGTCCGTTCCTTCACGCGCGTGCTGGAAACCGAAAGTAAGCCTTCTTTCTTGTTTACGACTATCAGGTCGTCGTCTTCCCAAACAATTGTGAGTAGTGGATTGTTGAACTCGACTTTTCCCCGTTCGTAGCTGATTAACACCTCGTCGCCCGGTGTGAGCGGCGTGTTGAACTGGGAGGTTACCGTGCCATTGACTGAAATCTGTCCGTGGGCGAGTAGTGCCTTGACTGAACTTTTACTTTGTTCGTTTAAAAGACCGAACAGGAAAGGAAGTAACGTATTCTCTTCTTTCACTGTAACTTTACGTCCTCGAGGGGCTCTGGATCTATCTGTGCCTCTGTATTCTGAGCGTCTTGCCATATTCCTAATTATATATAGTTTACAAAGATACAGGCTTTTGGCCAATGCTGCAAGGAGATGCGGACAAATAAAATAAATCGACTGTTACTGTTTTTCTTTGTATTTATTAGGAATTCCCTCTCTGTTATCAGTAAGTATGCGGCTTTTCTGTCATGCATATTGGCTATGGTGACCAAAGTTTAATTGGGAAGCCCATTTACGATAGTAGTAATAGACCAACTGCCACCTGGAAAAGTCTAGGGGAAGCATCTACCATTGACAACCGGTCTTAACTAAATAAAATATGGCGTTCCAAATCAGTCGCGAATCATATTTCCTCTTTCTTGCAGGTTCAACACTTTTGTTATATATTGCACTCGGTTTCCGTTAAATCAGTTTGATACATTTTTTTAAGTTTGGTCACTTTAAAAAAGAAATAATCCGGCTAATACGGAAACTTCTTTAGAAAAAGATTTCAATCATTTTTAAACAGGCTCTAAATTTAAGCCATGAAATAGAGATGCCATGAATTGGAGTAGAAAAATGCCGAAGTCCGTTTGTGTTCTTCTTTTAGGAACAGCCCTATTGTCTTGTTCGGATCAGAAAGAAATCCAAATCACCGGAACCGTGCGGAACTTGAACGGCGGAATGATCGTTTACCAGCAATCTATCGCAGGCATGATGAATACGAAAACGATCGATACGTTACAAATCCAAAGCGATAGTACATTTACATTGACGTTACCGGTTGAAGATTATGAACGGGTGAATTTCATTTTGTATGGAAAAGCGGTATTGGGTTCGGTTATATCGAAAGGAGGAAAAATACAATTGGATGTAGATGCAACGGCTCAAGAACCTTTGGCTATCCAGGGAGTGGATGAGAAGGCGGTAGCCGTTTCCCGATTGCTCAATCGACTGAATGCCGCTGTATGGGATTTGCGTGCCCGCCGTGGCGACCGTTGGCAGATTGCTAAAGATACTGTAGCGACATCTGTAGCCCAAAAACTGAAAGAAGATGCAGTTTCTCTGGAATCGCAATTGGCGGGTTTGGATGAAGACTTACAGGAAAAAGCCCGGCAAGATATACGGATGCAGTTGTTGCTGGCTTTTCAGAACCAGACGATGGGTGCATTTTATCAGGCATCGGAAGCGACAAGGCAGAATTGGTTTGTCGAGTTGGATCAGATGACGGCCTTTTGTATCCCGGATAATCCGAACAGTACTTTCAGTCCGGCCTTTTATGATGTGGTCTCCAATGAAATTGGTATCCGATATTATATGCGTCAGGAATCTATTCCGGAAGGTGTAGAAAAAGGTATCGGTTTGATGTATTACGGTTTTGAACATCGTTTACAGGGCAAGGCACAAGAGGCAGCCATGGCCCAGCTTTTCCTGGAAGATCAGGAAAGGCAGATGAACGATCCGAAGATGCCGGTTTATGCCGAACGTTTCCTGCAATTATATCCGGAAACTTCCTGGCAACCGCTGGTGCAGGAAGCAATGGAAAAGAACCAGGCGTTTAACCACACCCGGATTCCGGAAGATCTTCATTTCCCGGATGTCTCACAAGCGAAAACTTTCCCGGATATTATCGCACCGTATAAAGGGAAAGTTATCTTTATGGACATTTGGGCAACGTGGTGTGGTCCTTGCCGTGATTCCTTTGCTTTTGTAAAGCCGTTGCAGGAATATGCTCAGGAAAAAGATATTGTTTTGCTGTATCTCTCGATTGATAATCCGGAAGCTGAAGAGAAATGGAAGAAGATGGCTGCTCATTATGATCTGAAAGGGGAACATATTCGCATTCAAGAGGCTTTCAAGCAGGAGATTTATGATACGTTTGGTTCGAATGGAGCCTTGTATATTCCACATTGCGTAATCATTGGTAAAGATGGAAAGATACGTCAGAAAGTAGCGGCTTCGCCGGAGAAGATGGAAGAACTGAAGAAACAATTGGAAGAAGCGATTAAATAAACGACGATGTCTTTACGTAAGTTTATAAGACGAGGTATCGGATTGCTGGGTTTTCTCTGGTTTGTTTCGGTTTACGCATATCCGATTCCGGACAGTATCGCTGTCCGCTTACAGGGTTTTGTCTCTACCTTAGAACAGTTTGGAAAGGCTTTGCCTCAGGAAAAGGTATATCTGCATTTTGATAATACCGGCTATTATCAGGGCGATCAGATTTGGTTTCAGTGTTATGTCGTGACTTCCGAATTCAATCGGCCTACAGCGTGGAGCAAGACGTTGTATGTGGAATTACTGAATCCTGGAGGTGAGATTGTCTCCCGGCAGATTTTACCAATCCGCAACGGTCGTTGCCAGGGGAATTTTACGTTGACGCACTTACCTTTCTATTCCGGTTTTTATGAGGTACGTGCTTATACCAAATATATGTTGAACTTTGGAGAGGCAACAGTCTTCTCACGTATTTTCCCGGTGTTCGACAAACCGGATTCAGAAGGCGATTATACCCAAAAAGAAATTTGCCGACATCCGGGAAAGTATCCGCAGAAAAGGGAAAAGACCAGGAAAGAAAAGAAACTGAATCTCCGCTTTTATCCTGAGGGCGGAACGTTGATTCGCGCTGTCCCGGTGCGGGTTGCCTTTGAAGCGACCGATGCTTTCGGTAATCCGGTGGATGTCTCCGGTTGTATCCTGAATAAGGAAAAAGAGGTCGTTTCGACATTCCGGACAAGTCACGAAGGAAAAGGTGTTTTTACCTATGTGGCTGATACGGAAGAAGTGAAGGCGGAAGTTGTTTGGCGAGACAAGAAATATCGCTTTTCTTTACCGGAAGCTCAGGAACAGGGATTCGCTTTTTCGGTTGACAATCTAAGTATCCCGGATAGTTTGGCTATTACGGTACAGAAGAATCGTTTTACGGTGGCCCAGGTATTGGGAATGGCGGTTATGAGCCGGGGTAAATTATATGATTTCTGTATGCTGACGGTCAAGAGGAATCTGCCCTTCTCTTTTCGACTGGATAAGAAGAATTTACCGGTAGGTGTGTCTCAACTGGTCTTGTTTGATAAAGCCGGACAGGTTTTGGCTGACCGGTTGGTTTTTGTTGGAAAGCCGGATACCTTGTCGTTGGCTGTTCGGACGGATAAAGAACAGTATCTTCCGTATGATTCAATAGGTATTTCTTTCGAAGTGAATGATCCGCAAGGACAGCCGGCACCAACGCTCTTGTCGGTGTCGGTCCGAGATGGCCGGGAAGAAGTGGAAAGCAGGCATTCGATGTTGACGGATCTGTTGCTGATGTCGGAAATCAAAGGGTATGTACGCCGTCCTTCCTGGTATTTTGAGTCGGATGATACGTTGCATCGTCGGGCTTTGGATGAATTGTTGATGGTACAAGGCTGGAGGCGTTATGAATGGAAGCATTGGGCCGGTGTGGAACCTTTTGAACTGAAGTATCTGCCGGAGCAGGGAATCGAACTGCACGGCCAGGTAGTTTCAATGGTTCGTAGTAAGCCGCGTCCGGATGTGCAAGTAACTTCTTTTCTGACGAAGCGAGGCGAGGAAGACAATCCGACGGATCAGAATACACCCTGCTTCGATGTTTTTACTACGGATAGTTCAGGACGGTTTTCTTTTATTTCTCAGGTGGAAGGAAAATGGAATCTGATTCTATCTGTTTCCGAAAAGGGGAAGAAGAAAGATCATCGGATTGTTCTGGACCGGGTGTTTCATCCGGAGCCTCGGAGATATCCAATGGCAGAATTGCAGGTGCATATTTCAGGCGATGAAAAGGTCTCTTTGCCCGATACACAGCTGAATGATACGGTATTTATGCAAGAAAACATGGAGCAATTATTCAAGGCGTATGAAGATTCTCTGCGAAAACTGGGAATGGACGAAAAGATTCATCGGATCGATGAAGTGGTGGTTAAGGCCAAGAAACTAGATAAAGCTGCCGAAGTTTATAAAACCCGGACCAAGTCGATCGCTTATTATGATGTCGCTTCCGAAATGGACGATATTCAGGACCGTAATGGTTTTATCGGCGATGATATTCATGAACTGATGATTAATATGAATTCTGAGTTCTATCGGGAGCATAGTCCAGGCGGTCAGGAATATCTTTTTTATAAAGGGCGAATGGTCCTTTTTGCGATCAATTACGAACGTACCTACCACAATGAAATGGATTATAATAAGTACCGCTTACTTCCTTTAGAGGCGATTAAATCCGTTTATATCAGTGAAGACTTTGGAACGATCTGCCGGTATGCCGATCCGCGTTTTACACCGATCAATATCGATAAATTATATCGGTGTGTTGTCTTGATCGAAACTTATCCAGAAGATCAGATCTCTGTGAAAGGTGGAAAAGGCGTACGCAAAACCTGGCTGGAAGGATATAGTGAAGTGAAAGACTTCTATCAGCCCGATTATCGCGTATTGCCGAAAGAAAATGATTATCGTCGTACCCTTTATTGGAATCCGGCATTGTCAACGGATGAACAGGGAAAGGCTTATATTTGTTTTTACAACAACAGTCGTTGTAAATATCCCCGGATTACGGTTGAAACTCTGACGGAAGATGGAAAAATCGGAGTTTTCCGGCAGTGATTATTTGATACACTTCTGAAACATTGTTCCCCATCTCTGCAAGTCACTCGATTATTTTATGCAAAAACGGCTGTAAAATAGGTAAAACCGGGCGGTTTTCATTGTCCGGCACGGTACTTTAGTTGCCGGACATCCCCATGTTGCCCCCTTTTACACCCGGGTGTACTGGCTCTCTACACCCGGATGTAAAGGATGGCAACATGGGGGTGTTTACGGAATGATGTACTTGTCTTTGCTAAAAAAAGAGATAGCTTTTGTGGAATGAAGAACCGTATTCCGCCAATTTAATACCTGTTATATTCGTTTTTACATTTATTTATTCGATTATTTTATATGCTTTTTCAAAAGTAATAGAAGACAATATGTTGGTTCTCAATTGTATGATAAAAACGACATGCCTCAGAAGTGATAGAGGAGTGATAGAAGAAAACGTCCTGTATCACTGCCTCTGACACTTGAATATTAATAGCTACAACCTTCGTAGTGATAGAGTGATAGAGGATTTGCAGAAAACTTGGTTCTTCGTCACTTTCGGGGCAGGTCATGTGTTAAAGCTAGTTTATGCATAGCAAGGTAATGCTTGCCCTGTTGAACATTTCAGATCTCAAAGGTCAGTTCATCTACATGCTTGAGGATACTTTTTTGCTGTGGTTCCGAATTTTGGTGCAGCTGCCCTGATAAAATTTAGCTCTTATATGCTTATCTATATTATTTTTGTACTTTTGCATCTTAAAATAGCGGACTTCTTTTGTCTGTGCCGAACATAGATATAATTATAACGAAACAATATGGAAATTGCAAGTAAGTACAACCCCGTAGAAGTAGAGGGTAAGTGGTATCAGTATTGGTTGGATAACGGCTTTTTCAAGTCGAAACCCGATGGTCGTGAGCCGTATACGATTGTTATTCCGCCCCCAAACGTCACAGGCGTGCTTCATATGGGACACATGCTTAACAATACCATTCAGGATATTCTGATCCGTCGTGCCCGTATGCAGGGGAAGAACGCTTGTTGGGTGCCGGGAACGGACCATGCTTCCATTGCAACCGAAGCGAAAGTCGTGAATCGCCTTGCACAGCAGGGAATTAAGAAGACTGACCTGACGCGTGAAGATTTCTTGAAACATGCTTGGGAATGGAAGGAAGAACACGGAGGCATCATCCTTAAGCAGTTGCGTAAGCTGGGGGCGTCCTGTGATTGGGACCGTACGGCTTTCACGATGGACGAATTGCGTTCCGAAAGTGTGATCAAGGTTTTTGTCGATCTCTATAATAAAGGACTGATATATCGTGGTGTCCGTATGGTGAACTGGGATCCGAAAGCGCTGACTGCCCTGTCCGACGAAGAGGTTATATATAAGGAAGAGCACAGCAAACTGTATTACCTCCGCTACAAGGTGGAAGGTGATCCGGAAGGCCGTTATGCGATTGTCGCAACAACCCGTCCCGAAACAATCATGGGGGATACGGCCATGTGTATCAATCCGAACGACCCGAAGAACACTTGGTTGAAAGGGAAGAAAGTGATTGTTCCGTTGGTAAACCGTGTGATTCCTGTGATCGAGGACGATTATGTGGATATCGAGTTCGGTACAGGTTGTCTGAAGGTAACTCCGGCACACGATGTGAACGACTATATGTTGGGCGAAAAATATAATTTGCCTTCTATCGATATATTCAATGATAACGGTACGATCAGCGAGGCTGGCGGTTTGTATGTCGGTATGGACCGTTTCGATGTTCGTAAGCAGATCGAAAAAGACCTGGAGGCTGCCGGCTTGATGGAAAAGGTGGAAGCTTATGAAAATAAAGTCGGTTTCTCCGAACGCACCAATGTGCCTATCGAACCGAAGTTGTCTATGCAATGGTTCTTGAAGATGGAACACCTCGCACAGATCGCTTTGGAACCGGTGATGAAGGACGACATCAAGTTCTATCCTCCGAAGTTTAAGAATACCTATCGTCATTGGATGGAAAACATCAAGGACTGGTGTATCAGCCGTCAGTTGTGGTGGGGACACCGTATTCCGGCTTATTTCCTGCCCGAAGGGGGGTATGTTGTAGCCGAAACGGCAGAGAAAGCTTTAGAAATAGCAAAAGAAAAGACAGGTAACGCTTCTTTGACGATGGCTGATCTACGTCAGGACGAGGATGTGCTGGATACCTGGTTCTCTTCCTGGTTATGGCCGATCTCTCTGTTTAATGGTATCAACGATCCGGACAACCAGGAGATTAACTACTACTATCCGACGAGCGACTTGGTGACAGGACCGGATATTATTTTCTTCTGGGTAGCCCGTATGATTATGGCCGGTTACGAATATCGGGGTAAGATGCCGTTCAAGAATGTTTATTTTACCGGTATCGTACGTGACAAACTGGGTCGTAAGATGTCCAAGTCATTGGGAAATTCTCCCGACCCGCTGCAGCTTATCGAGCAATACGGTGCTGACGGTGTGCGTATGGGATTGATGATGGCGGCGCCTGCCGGAAACGACATTCCTTTTGACGATGCGTTGTGCGAGCAGGGACGTAATTTTAACAATAAGATATGGAATGCTTTCCGTCTGATTAAAGGATGGACGGTTGATTCAACTATCGAACAGCCCGAAGCGGCAGCCACAGCTGTCAAATGGTTTAAGATGCAACTGGACAAGACGATCGCTGAAATGGACGATCTGTTCGGCAAATACCGCTTGAGTGAAGCAATGATGGCTGTTTACAAACTCTTTTGGGATGAGTTCTCTTCTTGGTACTTAGAAATGGTTAAGCCGGGTTATCAACAGCCTGTTGATAAGTCAACTTACTTATCGACACTTGGCTTCTTCGATGCCCTGCTTCGCCTGCTTCATCCGTTTATGCCCTTTATTACAGAGGAGTTGTGGCAAGCGTTGGAGCCGCGTAAGGAAGGCGAGAGCTTGATGGTCGCACTGATACCGGAGGTTGCTCCTGTTGATAACTTATATCTGGAAGATTTCGAAATTGCAAAAGAAATTGTGGGTGGAGTGCGTACGATACGTCTTCAGAAAAATATACCGAATAAGGAAGCATTGGAATTGCAGGTATTGGGTGAACACAACGATCACTTCAACGCCGTAATTGCCAAAATGTGTAATTTGTCGTCTATCATCCGTACGGAAGAAAAAACGGCCGGTTCTGCTTCCTTCCTGGTGCGTACGACGGAATATGCTGTCCCATTGGGTAATATGATCAACGTGGAGGAGGAACTGGCTAAGCTTCAGGATGAACTGAAATACCAGCAAGGCTTCCTGGCTTCTGTCATGAAAAAGTTAAGCAACGAAAGTTTTGTAAGCAAGGCTCCGGCCAAAGTCATTGAAATGGAACGTAAGAAACAGGCCGATGCAGAAAGTAAAATCAAGTCTATCGAAGAAAGCATCGCGGCTTTGAAGAAGTAGGTTTCAGAAATATAACCAGATGAAGTATTTCTTCTGGTTGGCCTTATGTTATTGACGCAAACTACTGTCTTGTTGAATGCAAACAATGAGACAGATAGTTTGCGTTCTGTTTTAATGGCTCTTCCTGCCGGAGAAAAGATGGAGGAAGCGGTTGGGGGAGTTGACTTTGCGACGATATGAATTAATTATTGCAAAGTATTCTATTTTCTTTCCAAATGTTATCGTGCACACTAAAAAAAGATTATATTTGCTGTCATAATATACAAGCACATAATTTTAATTTAATATCATGGAGAAATCAAGAAGATCTTTTTTTAAGAAAGGGCTGGCAGGAGCTATCCTGTTGGGTACGGCAAGCGTAGCAAAGGCCGGATTGCCCGATCCCGTGAAGCCTAAGGCAGCTAAGGCCGTAAATCCTTTTCATTTGGGTATGGCCGGGTATACATTTGTAAACTTTGACTTGGAAACTACGTTAAAAACTTTGCAGCGTCTGGATATTCATTATCTTTGTATCAAGGATTTTCACCTGCCGTTGGATAGCAATGACGATCAAATCAAGGCTTTCCATGACAAATGCGCTTCTTATGGTGTGACTGGATATGCTGTCGGTCCTATCTATATGAAGAGCGAGGCTGAAATAGATCGTGGTTTTGAATATGCGAAACGAGTAGGCGTGAAAACGATTGTCGGCGTACCGAATTACGAACTTTTGCCCTATGTGGACAAGAAAGTGAAAGAGTACGACTTCAATTATGCGATCCATTTGCACGGACCCGATATCAAGACTTATCCGGATGCAACGGACGTTTGGGAACATACGAAAGATTTGGACCCGCGTATCGGTATGTGTCTGGATGTTGGTCACGATCTTCGTAACGGTTGTGATCCTGTTGCCGACTTGAAGAAATATCATACCCGTGTGTTCGATATGCACATTAAGGATGTGACGGATTCTTCAAAGGCTGGACGCGGCATTGAGATCGGGCGCGGAAAGATCGATTTCCCCGCATTGATTCGTATGATGCGCGAGGTGAACTATACAGGAATGTGCAGTCTTGAGTTCGAAAAGGACATGAAAGATCCTTTCCTCGGTATCGCAGAGTCTATCGGCTATTTCAAGGCCGTTAGTGATATGGCATGATAAGAATTATGATTTATGATTTGTGATTTATGATTTATGAAGCACAAGTTGTGAAGCATAATTCATAAATTATAAATCATAAATGTAAAGATGAGAACAACGTTGTATCTATTGATGGCCTGCCTGTTTTCGGCGTGCAACACCATTGAATATATTGGAATAGAAACTTATAATCCGGCCGAGATTACTTTCCCGAAGAATGTCGACAAGGTTTTGATTGTTAATAACGCCGTTCCCCAGCCCGACGATGTCGGCTATACCTATAATTTATATGGAACTGTGCAGGACACGGCCCGTGCCCATGCGGATAGTGCTTTGTATGATGCCTGCCATTCCTTAGGCAAATCGATTGTGGATGTCTCTTTCTTCAATGATGTTCTTCTCTATCATGATGGCACTCGTCAGGATACAAAATATTTGGTGGATGAAAAGTTGACACCCGAAACGGTGAAAGAATTGTGCCGGGAGACAGGGACGGATGCTGTTATTTCGCTCGATCGCCTGTTGTTCCGGATGGAAAAGGATGTTGTCGCTTTTGCCGAAGGCTTTGTCGTGGGAGGAGTCGATATCGAGATTACTGGGGTCGTCCGTGGTTATCTTCCCGGACGGGATAATCCGTTGGCTACTGTTTACGTGCAGGATAGTGTTTTCTGGTCTGAAAGTGCGGATAATATGGAGTTGTTGAAACTTTATTTACCGTCGCCGGATGAAGCTTTACGGGCTGCTGGGCAGTATATTGGTAGGAAGGTTACTCCGAACTTTGTTCCTCATTGGGATAATGAAAGCCGTTGGTTCTATAAAGGTGAAGGGGCGCGTTGGAAAGAAGCGACCGCCTATGCCTTGTCTGACAAATGGGAGGAAGCGGCTTCACGTTGGAAGCATGTGTATGAAAATTCTTCACGTTGGAAAGAGCGGGCAAAGGCTGCATCGAACTTGGCTTTGTTTTATGAAATGAAGACTCAGTTGAAGGATGCCTATGACTGGGCTGCTAAATCTTACGAGATTTTTAATAATAAAAAGGGCGAAGATTATAATTACACGAAAATGCAACGGCTGTATGTAGAGGCTCTTGGCAAGCGTATCCGTTCAGATCAGAAACTAAATAAGCAATTTGGAGAATAATAATCTTATATTCTCTGAATTATTATTACTTTTGGCAGACGTTTCGAATAAAGAATAAATAACTAAGATATGAGTGCAAATAATGCAAAGGTTCAGGCTGTCATAGAAACGACTTTCAATTCGGCCATCAATAAGCTTGCTGCGAATGAAGCTGGCAACTGTTACAGCGATTTATATGTGCAGGTAGATGCTGAAAGTGGTGAATTGCTTATTTATGATGAAGAGGATGTGCTGGTTGAGAAGACAATCATTTTCGATTGGGTGAATACGGCATGTGATGATGATCAATTTACTCAACAGGTTGCTGCAACTTTGAAAGCTGTGCTTGCCGTTCTGGTTACAAAAAAAGTTTTTGATAACCCTTGTTTTCTGAAACCGTTCTCGGTAAGCCTGACTGACGAGGATTTCTCTGTCATTGAGGAACTTCTGTTCTTGGACGATGAAAATCTTCGTTTGGATGATCCTCTTTTAAAAGATTTGGATGCAGATTTGGATGATTTTTTAGCAAAACTTCTTTCAGATGTCAAATAAACATATTATATTTGCGCCCGCATTCAGGAAGTAAATGTTGCCGAAATAGCTCAGCTGGTAGAGCAACGCATTCGTAATGCGTAGGTCGCCGGTTCAAGTCCGGCTTTCGGCTCACAAAATTAGGCAGTTATCTTTTTAGGTAACTGCTTTTTTTATGGTGTTTTCTGTGGTTTTCGTGTGGGTTTACATGAGGCATGTAAACTGAGATGTAAACCATGAGTACAACAATTAGTGTCGTATGTTACAAGTCTAAAGTGTTGAAAAACAATGAATCACCTTTAATGTTGCGTATCTGTAAAGATGGTAAACGGAAGTATGAAAGCATTGGAATTTCAATATTACCTTCTTTGTGGGATTTCAAGCAAAACAAACCCACAAGAAAATGTCCAAATAAGGAGTACATAGAAAGGTTAATAGCGGAGAAAGTAAAAGTCTATACAGATAAGGTTATAGAGTTTAAATCACAGGAAAAAGAATTTACAGCAACGTCTTTAATGGAGAAGGTGAACAAACCAGTAAAGCGTAAAACTGTGCAAGAGGTCTTTAACCAGTATATTCAAGAACTTGAATCAGCAAATCGTTTACGTTATGCGGATATGTATAAATGTACTATGCATTCTCTTATAAAATTCAACAAGCATTTGGATATTCCTTTTTCTGATATGGATACAATTTGGTTAAAGCGTTATGAGGTGTGGTTGCAAAGTCAAGGATTGGCTATAAACACATTGGGAACACGCTTTAGGCATTTACGGGTGATTTATAATTTTGCGATAGAGGAGAAGATCGTTAAATCAGAATATTATCCTTTTAATTCGTTTAAAGTCTCTAAATTAAGCCAAACTACAGCCAAACGTTCAATACAGAAGGATGAGATCTTATCTGTGCTAAACTATCAAGGGCAAACACCTTTGGAATGTTTAGCTATAGACTTGTTTACTTTTTCATATCTGGCAGCAGGTATTAACTTTGGAGACATTGCTCGTCTGACAAAAGATAATATCTTGGAAAATAGATTAATCTATATCAGAAAGAAAACTCAAAAGCAGATAAAGGTTTCATTGCAGGAACAGGCTATTAAATTGATTCAGAAATACTCAATGCCAGATAATCCCTATTTATTTCCTATTTTATCCAGTTTTCATAAGACGGAACAGCAGAAAGTAAATAGGATTCATAAGATTATAGCGAAAGTGAATAAGTCTTTGAAAGAAATAGGAGAAAGGTTGAATATTCCTATTGATTTGACAACATACGTTGCAAGACACAGTTTTGCGACAGTCTTAAAGAGATCAGGTGTCAATACCTCTTTAATCTGTGAGGCTTTGGGACACAGTTCAGAGAGAGTAACCCAAATCTATCTGGACAACTTCGGTAATGACCAGATGGAAGACGCAATGAAAAACCTACTCTAAACCTAAGAATCCTGTTTCCAGAAATGGGGACGGGATTCTTTTTATCCTTTATCTTTGCACAATCACCATTTAAAAGAAGAATCTCATGTTTACACTTCCAGACAAATTACCCCATGACGATCAACTTCCTGCATTGGAGTATGTCTTTCATTTGGCTACATTAATCGAACCTTTTGAGGATTTCTACGGATCGCCATTATTGGAGCGGTATATCTCACGTTACAATACTTCTGCAACCAAAAGCGGATTGAAGAAGCTGGATAAATTGAAAGCAAGACTGAATGAATTTTTATCCCGTGAAGAATTTGGAGAGACACTAACTTTCTTTGAAATGGACATTGAGAAATTCTGGCATTTATTATTATTCGTATATGATTTCTCTTATAATCAATGCACGGATGGGATCAAACATATATCCTCATTGACAGCCTTACAAACCATCATTGACAAAATAACGGAAAATACAGAACTTCACCCGTTGCAATCTCCCACTTTCAAAGAAGAGACAAAGATCACATTCTGCATCGGAAAGAAGAAATATACCATTGAGGATTGTCCTACCATACTTCGTATATGTTCAAGGCTTAAAGAAGATATTGACACCTCTGACGATTGGAACTGGCAAAACATAAAATCCTATATGAAGTCTGAAACCTCTGAGTCCACTTCCGTATTGGCTTATGCCTTCTACCTTCATTTTATCACTTTCTTCAACTCTTATCAGTCCATCATTTCCAAACGGAAGATAAAAGATTCACCATCTAAGAGAGAAAAGCAACTGATTGGCGATTTAATTTTCTTCACTGGAATTATCCAAAATGAAAGCATATCAATCGATCCTGACTACTTGAAAACGCTGATAAAGAGATACAAAGACTACCAACTGCCAAACGGAACTTTCACATACTGACTAAGGGGAACAAATTTGTCCCCTTTTTTTGTTCCTACCCCACCCTACAAAATACCCGCACCTTTGCAGTGTAATCAACAACGAGAGGTGCACATCTCGATTCGCTGATTACCTGAACTCCCGAACAGGAAAGAGGGAAGAACAAAAATAAAAAGAGATGGAAATTTTAAATATCAACTTCGAGAACAAAACAGTAAGAGAGTATGACAACATGGGTGCACACAATGCAGCTAAACTGATGATGAATAAGTACGAAAACCTGACCATCCAGTTCAAGACAGGTAAAGACAATTTTCCTTATGCTTGGTTGGAATCCCGAAGCATGGCAGGCTTCAAATTAATCTTGAATCAAAAAGAACTTATTTGGCTGATGGGGTATCTGAAAGAGGGCAAAACGGAAGATTTCGGAACTGAACCGAAAAATGTGGAAGCCTACAAAGAGGATAAAGACAATGATTTGCAACTCGCAATGTTCAAGCAGTTGGTCGAAAGCGGTAAAGTTCTGCAATTCGTTCCTTTATTCCGTGAGACTAACGGATATATCACCGCTTATGCCTCTTATAAAAAAGGAAAGATCATATTTCGATTGAAAAGAACGGATGACTTGATGGAATACCTGACTGAAAAAGAATTGATCTGATAAAAGAAAAACAATGAGAGGAAGTCTTTTCCGCTTCCTCTCTCATTTACGAACCATTTAAAACAGAAAAAACAATGAATACTCAAATAATTCAAATCAATAAAAACGAAAACGGTAAAATCCAATATCTGACAGAAGTACTTCCAATGATTCCAACCAATACCATATTATATAAGACACTTACAGGTTTGGGAGCCACTTACGGAGAATTAAAGGCAGACCGTAATTCCATCATTATCGAACCGAATGTTCCTGTTATCGTTGGCAAATGCAATGATCCCAAACATAAAGAGGATAACCTGTTTGGAGTTTACGAAGGTGTCTATACGGAAGATGTCATTAAGTATCTGGAAAAATCAGCAGATAAGAGAACAAAAATCCTGACTACTCCCGAAAGTTTTCAAAAAGTGAAAGACGCTTTTGAATTAATGGACATGGATATATATGGTACATGCTTTCTTTTGTTCGATGAATGCCATAAGATCGTGAAAGATGCAGATTACAGATCGGATATAACTCTTCCGTTCGATGATTTCTTCTTGTTCAATGAAAAGGCTTTGGTATCTGCGACTCCCATTTCTTTCAGTGATCCACGATTCGAAATGCAGAAATTCCAAATTATCCGGATTGAACCTGCATTTGAATATAAACTTCCTGTTTCATTAATCCATACAAACAACGTATTGGAGCAGTTGAAAAGGACACTCGACAAACTGGATGCAACTGACATTTGTCTCTTTGTAAACTCTACGGATATGATCTATTCCTTTATCAAGCAACTGGATATTGAAAATGAATCTACCGTATTCTGCGCAAAGAAGAGTGTGGAAAAACTGAAAAATAAGAAATTCAAACACGCATTCGAACAATGGAGCAAATCCAGAATGAAGAAATACAACTTCTTTACCAGTCGTTTCTACAATGCACTGGATATTGAGCTGAAAATAAAGCCTACAGTCATTATGATTTCAGACGTATATTTCTCTGAATACTCTATGATCGATCCGCATACGGATGCAATACAGGCAATCGGAAGATTCCGTAATGGGGTAAACCGTGTGTGTCACATCTTTAACACAAATCCAAATTTACCAGTCCGCACAGAAGAAGAAATTGGTATATACTTGCAAGTGAGTAAAGAAGTTTATGATAAAATAAAGACATTTTACGACTGTGCAACTTCCGAGGAAGCAAGAAATGCCTATCGTGAAGCCTTGAAAGTACTGCCATTCAATCAAATGCTGAATAAAGATGGAAAAGAAAATTTCTTTGCTATTGACAACTATGTGGATGAAGCCCTACTCAAATCAAGTTACAATGCGCAAGAAAAACTGATTGCAAGCTACAGGAGCAACCGATTATTTGATTTGGATGTGGAATCTGCCTATTTCCCTTTTGGAGATTTCGAAAGGTTGAAAAAAGAAAGTAAATATACGTCTTTGAAAGATAAGCGCAAAGAAGTTGTCCGCCAATTGGAATTGTTGAAAGGTGATGATGAAACCGAGATGATCCGTAACTACAAAGAAGATTTGAGAAAGGCTGATTCGTTTATTTATGGAGCATACGAAGAGATTGGAAAGGAGATGATCGAATCGCTGGATTATTCCGTAAAGCGAATCAAAGAGGCTATGATTTTGAAGCAATACAGGGAAAAGACAGAAGGCACGGAATTTATCCAGTTGATAAAGAACTCCTTCAAAGTGGGACAAAAATATACGAAGAAATACATCAAAGAGGAATTAACCCGTATTTATGCACTTACCGGAGTAACTCCCCAGAAAACGATAACAGGACAATCCATAAAAGAGTTTTTCCATGTGAAGGAGATTAATACAGGTGGAAGTCGTAAATTTTTATTAGTTGAATCAAAGATATGACAGTGCAACATTTTTGAGAGAATAATGATTTTATAGACCCTGTTCAAAAAATGTTGCGTGATCTCAGAAAAACATACTTCTACTATGAATCAGAATCCTTCGGAGGTTTGCTTCGAAGGATTTTTTATTTATGAACCTTTATATCAAAATAATTTCCTTCAAACCAAATTACAGAGATAAAGCATACCTCAACTCTGAAAAAGCACTATGGATCAAATTCTCATGTATGAAACGAGAGCCTAACCGCACTTATCTTAAAGTCCCCCCTCAGTAGGTGATAGAGAAGTGAAAAATATGCAAGTGATCTACCTCTGAATCTCTTTTTCGAAAACGGATAAATGCCTATCGAACTTTGGAAACAAGGGAAAGAGATTTTTAACGGACAGAGACTCAACAACAGACTGCGGTATTTACTCCTCTTCTCTTTTATATGGTGTAATCCTCAACACTACGAAGGATTAAAACCAAGCCGATACACAGGAATTATCAACAAAAATCAAATTTATATCATTATGGAAAGTCAGTACAAGGTATGTGAAGTGAAACTCACTTACAAGTCAAAGATTAAAGCCTCTGAAAGAGAGAAAATCTTATCCGCTGAAAATGCTTATAAAATCCTTTTATCTGTATTTGATTCTGAAACAATACAGTACAAAGAGTTTTTCAAAGTCATTTTAATGAATAGAGCCAACAAGGTATTAGGCGTTTGCCATATTTCAGAAGGTGGATTGAATGAAACCTCTGCGGATATACGCATTATTATGCAGGCTGCAATATTGGGTAATGCTTCTGCCATCATATTGGCACACAATCATCCGTCTGGAAACATACAACCAAGTATGCAAGACGATCAAGTGACAAAAAGAGTAAAAGAGATTGCCAAATTGATTGGTATCAACCTTCTGGATCATCTTATCATAACGGATGAGACTTATTACAGTTATTCTGAAAACGGACGGATTTAAGATTGTGAGACATGGAAATAATACTTTATATCTTAATTGCCGCCATTGTGTACCTGATAGTGTTGTTAATCTATCCGATCATTCCGTTTATCCTTCTTTTTACCTTCTTGTATAAGGCGATAAAGGATTAAACGATATATTTTTATTTAAACCATTGAATTATAAAACGCTTTTCGTACTTTTGTCCCAATCTCATACGCCTAAAGAGATAGGACACAGTGTGAGAGGACATACGTTTAACGAAAGGTGTTATTGAAATTATCTTCTATTATCAAATCTCGCAAATTTGAAAATGGTACGAAGATGATAGCAATAGCACTCGCATCATTTGATATATACTTATCTGTGAGGATAAATTATATACAAAACTGGTGTGGGTTGCTGTTGCTTTATCCGTACCATAGGCAATGCGAGAGCCTGATAATAGGATAAAGCCAATAGTGTTCCCACACCTTTTTTATTTATTAATCTTTCCAAAGGGGACAGGAAAGGTAAAGTTTATTTGATATGATTAGAAAATTACCTTTTATGCTGATCGCATTATGTTTCTTACTGAGTTGTGGTGGAGATGATCCGTTAGATATTAAACCGGAAGATGATATTAAACCTGAACAACCTGAAAAGCCAGAGGAACCAGATCCTTTTCAAGGATATCTTGTTAAAAATAAAGAAGGATTTGATATCAATAGCATTAACATTCTATGTTATAATGAAGATTCAACATTCTTGACTGGATTTAGAAATGAAAAGCTCTGGGTTGCTTTATTTAACGAACATACAAATGAACAATTACATGAATGGAATGGGACAGAATCTTTTGATCGTACGATTGATATTAATTTAGGTTATGGTGAGCATGATATTTTTGAAGCTATTAGTTTCTCTTTTCATGTTGGGGAAGATGAAATTTTTGAACAAAATTATTGGTCACGTAAAACATCATGGGGATATGCTTTTGCTCCTTCCTTTAAGAAAAATGATACAGAAAGTGCTATAAAATATATTTTTATACTGAATGGAGATCGAATATTAATTCATGATTGTCAAGAATCATATATGAGACATTCGAATTGGTATAACAATAGTATGATTATTAGTACTAATAATGAAGAAGACTTTGAATATATAGTTCTTTCTGCAGAAGGAGAATATATTACGACTTTACACATAGCTAATCCCATAGACGATTATACTTATCCATTATCCTATACCGATGGTTTGGATTTTACAGCATGGGGAGTGGGATCATTTGGACAAAACTCCTGTTGGGGATTTGTGCGTTATAGGTATACTGATGAGTATGCAACTACGGATGCGGTTTGGCGTAGTGTCATCACTGCTTCTGACGAAATAGATTTGAATGCCCGTATTAGTGAAACAGTCTTAGAAAGAAGTGATCCAGTTTGGAAATTCCAGATTGATGCAGTCAATCCGGACGGAAGTAAGAAACAAGTTATTTGTACTGTAGATGTGGAAACTGGGAAAGTAACAGAAATATAAGCAAGACGTAATAATCAGAATACATAAATGGAGAACAATGAGATATTAAATTCCCCTAATAAAGGGATATAAATAAAGATCACCCAAACGAGTAAAGAGCTTTCTTATTCACTTGGGTGATCTTGTATATATAAGAATTGAAAATGAGATAATTAAAAATAGTATTAACAAAATGCTGATGTAAACTCAGATGTAAACCAGAAATTACATAAAATCAGAAAGATAACAGAATTGAATTGTAAATGTCAATAATTCAATATGTTATATTGAGTGTTGCCGAAATAGCTCAGCTGGTAGAGCAACGCATTCGTAATGCGTAGGTCGCCGGTTCAAGTCCGGCTTTCGGCTCACAAAATTAGGCAGTTATCTTTTTAGGTAACTGCTTTTTTTATGGTGTTTTCTGTGGTTTTCGTGGTTTGTTTAAACCGATGTTTAAACCAGCGTTTAAACCGATGTTTAAACCAGCGTTTAAACCGATGTTTAAACCAGCGTTTAAA